>Ga0160429_1000024_pt1 | contig 214237 bp, 233 predicted proteins | sample SolpanmetagenomR_FD_108199 | JGI IMG/M metagenome (GOLD analysis project Ga0160429, IMG submission 108199) | Solar panel surface microbial communities from Lawrence Berkeley National Laboratory, California, USA - R | ecosystem: Engineered > Built environment > Solar panel > Unclassified ... | reverse complement strand
TGTCTTACCATGAATTGTACTCGTATGCGCGATACTTCTACCCCTCTTTTCTATCACAACGCTATCACAAGTATCTGAACGCTTACGTCCATGCTGCCTGACGAACCGTTCTAGGAAGAACAAGTCTTATCTATGGCATCACTCAAAGCGCATGTATTCTGCATACAAGTGGCACAGGACAAGAACAACAAACAAAAATGATGCGGAATGTAAAGCAGTAAACAATAAGACAGATGTTCGCTATATTCACCGTAGTGTGTGTTTCAGAAGAGGAGACATCGGCGCATCGAGGTGATCATTTCTGTAAAGAGTTAGATGCGCCGATGTGGTGTATCTAAGCTTATCGCATCGCCCGTCAACCCCTCATCTTCTTGACCACGATGATGGATAGCGACATCGCGACATCACGATGCAAGACAAGGCCATCAGACAAAGTTCGTACACCATCTTCCGCTTCCGCTCTTTCTTCGGCGTCCCTGAAGATCAGTAAAAAGGGGAAATAGCAGCCGGGTAGCGCTGTATCCCACAACCACACTTTTGACAAACACAGATCCGCCACACATCAGATCTGCAATCTATCAAAACAAGCACAATCAATTCGCACGCAAAGCAGTTCCGGACTGCGCCTCAATTTGTGGGAGGATGTCTCTCGGACAAGCTCGTTCCTTCTTGGCGACATGCCAGGAACACACGAACACACGAGTTTCTCCACAACGAAACATCGTGAACCATCGTCGATGGCCTTGAACGTGTTCATTGACCGATGTTGGTATGTAAGCTGGTCAATCTTCGCTGGTTCTGTTGTGCATCTTCGATGTGCTTGTCTCGAGCGTTCCTCGATGTGCCGGACTACCATTTTCGATGACTGCGGCGAGCTTGTAGATAGGAGACTGTCTAACACTCGGCCTTCTGCCATCCGAGACAAGTCTTGTCGATGGCATCGACATCGACTGTCTGAGAAGATGGAGGTGACAGGACCGATCTCGAGGACGAGAAAGTGATAGCGCTGTATGTGGTTGGTGTATCGAAGGTAAGCTTCGTATACAGACTTGCACTTTTTACACACACCTTGTTTACAGTCAACAATCAACATACCTTCTGTCCCCGAACCAGAGGTGATTTTGCAAAGATGCCCCGAACTATCCCGCCAGCGTGCCAGTCACGACCCAAGGCAAGATACAAAGTTTTTCAACGACGAACGCAAGTCACGAGGCACGATCCACCAGCTTGAGTCGATCCTCATCGGCGATGCCCAGCAAGACACAACTATTGACCGATGTTGTTGTTTATTATCAAGACTCAACCCATCTCACATCGCATCGTCCTTTTTATCTGTCTGTCAACACTTGTCGATGTGCACGACTGTCCCATCGTCCTTACAAACCCTATCCGAGACTTCGATGCTCCTTCGCGCAATAGCCGCGATGCCATGCTATCGTTCTCTGCGATGAACACTCGCTGTCGACGTCGATGCGTACAACTTTTTTTCACCAACCCGAATCCGATGCAGACAACAATGTCGATGAGTTCTCATGCTTGACCAACTCCATGCCAATCGAACCAGCATCACCTCTCGTGAATACCACCACTCTCCGCTTCAACGACGACATCCTGCATTCCAAGACCTCGTCATCAGTACATGGTTATCGTGCTTGTTGCGATTACATGCGACGAACCACGTTCTTCTGCATCACATTACACTCGAACGTGTAAATCTATCAAATCATCGAACCACCCCTCACGTGGTCAGCCGGATCTGCAGCCATACTCCACAGAAAGCACATCATCGCCGTCATTGCCCATGCTAATGCCACGAGGCGCCGCAAGATGGGAGGTGTCATGCCGCATCATCCGCCTGGAGTGTCGTAGTCTAGTATTGCAGTCGCAGTCGAATATCGCGGTAGGATATCGCGGTTGAGTAACGTAGAACGCAGTCGATTGAGCATGACGAGAAATAGCATCCTCCTCCTCATCGTCGTCACTACACTACCTAGCAGAGACGGCGATAACTCATGCTCATCGTAACCGCTCAAGCATCCAACATGAAGAGCTCGCTCCATCAAATGACCCATTGAAACTTCTGTTCTCGTTCCGCTTATCTATATCATCCTCGCATGACAGCAATGCTACAGTCATGATAACTTGCGTCACTTACTGTAAAGACAAGCGTAGCGTGATGTCTGCAGGATGTTACACACTGAAACTCTTAACTCCGTGACTGTGCCCGAAAGAAACACCAAATGTCAGTTATAAGCCCAAAATTCTACAAGCGGTCCGGGATCGTGCAAACGCTAAGGTAGATTCGCCATTCTGATAATAAGTGCAGTGACCCCGTTACGCAATCTGAGGACGCAGCTGGCTCCTTGCTCTCAGAAACAAGCACTAGTCGTGCTAAGATGACAGTAAGAGGTACAATAGTCTACGAGGGTAGGGTAATTGGATCTTCTTTCTTTTTCGAGAGGTTTGTGCGCGAAGCTGCTATAACACAACAGCGTATTTCTCCTAAGACTGTTTTTCTAGCCATTCTTTATTGTTGCCGAGTAAAGTTAAGCACGAATTCTCTGGCCCGGGAAAAGGGAAGGAAGCGCGTATAAAGGTTAGATACGAAGGTTTCAGGTCGAAATAGAGTATTATGGAGAATACTGTAGGTGACGAGGTAGAGGAAGAAGATGAGGTCGAGGAGGGCGGGAGAGTATGGAGGTGTTTACGGCGCAACACACCATTCCAGCTTGATTTTGGGTATTAGCTTCGAAACCTTGAATTTTTCTGGGCGTAATGCTATGCTATGTAGTCTTTCCTCCTCTCATTCTCATTCAGCTCATTATATCCATCCCTCTCGACTGATTTTTCCAGTTTGAACCCAAAACAACATCCCACATTTGTCTTCTTTTCGATGAATGCCTCACCGCTTCAATCCCAGTTACGACCTTCTCAGACCCCCATCCACCCGTCCCCTCAACATCCTAATCTCCTCCACCACATCCTCACCCAACCCGGCACCAGCGCCCTGCTCCAACAAATCCCTCAACAGCTCACTAACAGCGACCGTATTCTCCTCACTTCCAAACATCCTTCCGCCCGTCTGTGCACTCTCCGCCATCCAGCTGTGGACCACATTAAGGAGATCCGGGACAATGAAGCGACGATTTCGGCCTTTAAATGGGACCTCGTCGTTGTAGAACATGGTTTCGAGAATGGAGATGAGTGTTTCGTGGGGGACGGACAGGTCGAGGAAGAGTGTGCTGATCCAGGTGGGTGGGGAGGTGGTGCGTTGGAATTCGTAGGAGTAGCGGGAGAGGAGGGGGAGGAGTATTGCTGGAGGTGGGACGTTAGTTTGTGTATTTGGAATGGTAGTCTTAGTTTATGCTTACGAATAGGGAATGTGCTCTCCGATAAGCTGAGCCGTGCACCAAGGATTCGAACACGTTCTGAGACTGCTTCATAAGGTTGGAGTTGGCCTTCACTTTCAGTCTCTTGGTGAAGTGACTCGATGAGGTTTTGCCATGTAGCTCGAATGTCGGTGGGATTGCGGTGGTCGGCAGTCTGGAAGACGACCAGCGCGAGGTCATAGTATCCTGCTTGGTCAACATAGCCATTGTACAGATCATCAAGACCAAGAATCTGCGCATTAAGCTGTTTGAGTACTTGCGGCCTCTTTTCAGCTGTCAGACGAGAGTCCGCTTTCATGCGCTGAAGGAGGTCGCCCTGGATATTCGCTACGTCAAGCAGATCAGAGACTTCGCGGAGAAGCTCTTGTCGTGATTGTCGAGGTCGTCCTACATTTGCCAAACCTAGCGATTTTGTGGAAGCATTGGCTCTAGCACGACTGAGATATTCTATTCGCTGTTCAAGATCCAACTCGAAAGCACTCTTCGCCAGTTGTAGCTGGACTTTCGCCGTCTCAAGAAAGTCTTCATAGTGTGCATAGTATCGCCATAGAAGGTCGGCATGTGCAACGTCTTGGACTGACTTGCGTTGCAGGTAGGTGATGATAAATGGTGAATCAATGTCAAGTAGTCTGTCGCTCCAGCCTTGAGACAGGTACCAGTCGTACAGGTTGATCTGGAATACCTCATCTTTGGAGTTGTTGATCACGTCATATGCCTCTTGTTTTCGCTTGCCGGTCATTGGATCTTGTGGTGGTGCTTGGTCGACGGAGTCGATGATCTGATGAATGAGGTCGTAATATCTCACACGGCTTTCATATGCTTGTGCACGAGTGTCCTAAAACGTGTTAGCAATTATCTTCCCGTAATAAGGACATTGACTTGCATTTTGTGGTGAACCGTCATTCAACCAAGAAAGTGCTTTGTTTCCACGATCACTCTCTTGCGCAACACTCAATGCGAGTTGGATTGCCCCGGCGTAAAAGTTGAGTGAGATATATTGCTGGATAGCGTCCCGAAGATGCTCCAGAGTCAGACTGCCTGCCACTTTTTGCAGCAACCGTAAACTCTCATTTAGGAGATTGCGGCTTGTCTCACTGCTGACATTCTGATCAGACGCTCGCTTCAATTGCTCTTGAGCCTTGAAGATTACGCAGTCATCAGCACTGCAGAAGCTACCACATCGTCGTCTAAGTGCGTCCGTGACAGTATCCACATTCGAGCCACTTGCTATATTTCTGTTGACAATGGCTCTCACCAGCTCTTTCGCAAGTTCCTTGCCCTGAAGTGTGCTGAACAGTGTTTCGTAGGTCATCTGTTGTACTTGCTGCCTCGGTTCTGGGGATATCGACATGAAGATTTCCGATACACGTTCATCGAATAGCACAAGTACAAATGAGATGCCCTCAATAATGTCTGAAACAAGACTGAGCAGTGAATTGAGCGCACGGTGCTCGCCTTGCAAAGCAACCTCTTCTTGCTTGGTGGAAACACGTCCCAGAGCTTCGGGTCCAGCGAGGCCTTCGATGAATGTTTTGTTGGTATTCAGAAACTCCTGTAGCCGAGTGAGATCTTGTTGGACGTCTTGTAGCTTGCTCAAAGGTACTGCGGGTACTATCTGCATGCCACCTTGCGGACTCATTCCTTGAAGCACTACTGGGGCTTGCCAGACTGATCTGAGTAATCTTGATATGTATAGCGCAAGCCCTTGATGTCTTGGAGATGGTTGTACATTGTCGACCGCGGGCGCACCCTGATCCGAAAGAGCATTTTCATTTAAGACAGGCTTGCCGCCGTGCTCGATGAAAGCTTTCCGTGCACGCTCAAGCACTTCAGGGTCGGTAACTTTAGCCACACGAGCGTCCGCGGTCACATCAGAGCCTTGTCCACATGCTACAGCTATTGCGGTGGCAATCGTCTCACCACGACCATAGACGCGCACAAAGTTCTTGATTTCTCCATCTAGTCCTTCATCACCTCCACCATATCGTATGGCAGATGCGAAGATGTCTACCATACGCCGTCTACGGAAAGTGTGAACTCCAGTATTCGTCAGTACAGCAATCTCTGTCGCAGGTTTATCAAACTGGACACCAAGCTCATTCCCAAAACCATTCGGATTCGATGTGGCAGCAAATGCTGGTGTAACTTCTCCGACATCTTCCGCACGACTGTCCAGGTTGAGCCACAGCCCAAACTCTGGGAACTTTGCTTGCAGTGTTGTGTCTTGTATGTTGCCTATCCGCCCAGAATCTGGTGCTGTGATGAAGAGAAGATCGCTAGCTGCCTGTGGATTTTTCTGCACGAAGCACAAGAAATAGCCAGGTGCGAATCGCTGGGTGAGGCGCGTCTCTGTCAACGTGTTTGCGTCATCGCCAGAGGGGGGTGCCTGAAATGCAGTGATGGAGCCTGCTTGTTGTTGCTGCTGTTGCTGTGAAAAGCTCGGATCTTTTGGTGGGAACTTGACGTGATGAACCTGCATGCTTGTAGGCGGACTTGTTGCATCTCCGCCATAGTAGCTGCTTGATACGGCGCTGAAGAATATGCGGCATCCAGTCGACGTGGTGCCAATAAGATTGAGTCGTGAGGATTCCGTAGCGCTGATCGGGCTCAGAGAAACGATCGATGTGCCTTGCCTGAAGAGACTTGTTGGTCCGACCTTGTGTCCCAGGTCATTCATAATCGAGCTCAGTGAGCGAGTTACACATAGTGTCAGGTTGTTCGGATCCCTCAAACTAAAGACGCGAATAGTCGAGCGTGATGATAAGGTGAATAGAATATTTCGCGTGTCATCCACAACCAATTGATTCACAAACTCATGGGGCGCCTTACTCATGAAAGGCAGAGCAGGCACAATGGATGTATACCCTGGACTCGTCCTGTTGACTTTGGCGCATCTGTTCTGAAACCACTTTTCCTCTTGCTGATACGTCAATTCATACACATCGTCGTCTCCGCGCCCAGCGAAGAAGATTCGGCCACTCGTTGTCGATCCAGTAATGCATTGTACACTGATCCCACGTACCGAGACCTGCATGCGCGTTTGATAGAGCGAAACCTGCTTTGAGCCTGTAGGGGTGGATTGACAAGCTACTCCCAACAAGAATATGTCTGAGGTTGTCGCAACAACAAGTAGGCGCGAGATTTGTGGGACGAAGACGCCAGCGCGTGGAGTGACCAATTTGACGGCGGTGATACTGTTAGGTTGTTCCTCGAATCCGATGAGTTCTGGATTTGGCTCAGTGTAATCCCATAGGTACAAAGCATTGTCGATGGATATCCATGCATGGTTCAGCTCAGCGAAAAGACCCATCATTGTGGAAACCTGCGCTTGGTTGTATTGCTCAAAGATCTTGTCTGGTATATCGTACATCTTAATCTTTTGGAAAGGCGCCCAGGCTGCCGAGGATGGCATATCGTAGTCGGAGGAGAATCCCTCTGCGTGACATCAGTACTTGCTCATTCTTATGCAATCTCACAACTTACGGCTGATATAGTTGTCCAACGCTGGATACTTTGCTTCTTGCTCCAATGCAGTGCTTATTGTCCTGGCTCCACGTTCCACCAGACCTAGACCTTGTCCAACCGTGCTCGAAACAGCTGCCGCTTGTTGGGATTGTTGCATTTGACCTTGTTGCTGCTGCTGCTGCGGTGCCTGCTGCGCTTGCTGCTGGCCGTATCCACCACCTTGACCAGGTTGCTGCCCGCTGCTCTGTGCCATTGACGCCTGAATGCCCCTGTTGAATATTGATGAAGTCAAAGCACCTACTTGACTGAGCGCATGGGTTGGCGCAGGGGTGTTGACGAAGCCGCCAGGCAGTGGCCGCTGGGGCGTTTGAGGCATTGCGAGCGCCATATCGAGGTAGGTGTTAGATCCGTGGATGTGAGGGACTATGCATCAACAGATCGTCTGATGTTGACCGTCACGCGCTCGGCGCGTAGCGCTTCGTGCTTCAGTCGTCTCTGCCAAATACAATGTGTTGTTGCTGGAAGGAGCGTAGGACACGGCGTTGACTATCTTCAAGCTGTTACTGATGTTACGAATGGAGTTGGACTATTTGTTGTCTCTCGAATTGTGAAACTCGTTGTTTGAGCTTACGGGCCGACATCTTGGCGTTTCTAAAACAACCATTGAAACATTCAGTACTAGGTAAGCTCGACTAGATCAAAACCACCAATATGACTACACAAAGACTACTACGCCTGCCCTTACGCCCTCGGGCACCACGAGTATCTCTCTCGGCTAGATGTCCATACTCCAGCGATGCACCACCACCCGCACCACCACTGCTTTTAAAGCTCCGCGGCGACCTTAAAACAGCAATGAAAGCCAAGGACACCTCGCGCCTGAACGTCCTTCGTGGCATACTCTCCGACATCACAAACGCCTCCAAAACTGCGACACCCGCCAAAACAGATCTCCAGATAGTCTCGTTATTACGGAAAAGAGCAGCAGCGTCGAAACAAGCAGCGGAGGAATTTCAAAAAGCAAAGAGGGAGGATTTGGTTGGAAAGGAGGAGGAGCAGGTTGCTATTATGGAAGGATATGCAGGCAGTGTGAAAATGGTCGACGAGGAGGAGATCAAGGCAAAGGTCAAGGATGTGCGAATGGAGATGGACAAGGAGGGGACGAAGGTGGACAAGGGTAGTTTGATCAGGAAGTTGATAGGGCCTGGAGGAGTGTTCGATGGGCAGCCGGTGGAGGCAAAGACTGTAGCTAGGATGGTACAGGTCGAGCTGGGTGGTTAGAGCTTGAGACTGATGCAGTCGTGCTCTATGTATAATATTGTAACATAGCCCGTAAGCCTCTCGTTTATGAGAGCTCGGGGCGTGGTAGGCACTCAGCTAACCATGAATAGGAGGTCTTCTGCCTGTTTAAAGCATCTTGAGGCACGCTGTTAGCGACCAGAACCCCACTCCCCGGAGCTCCTCATTCTTTCTTCAATTGTCGTCCATATAGCTTCAACAACCTCGCGATCTCTGATGCGCCCTCGCACTCCTTGCGCCGGATGATACTTGTCAATCTCCGTTGTCATGACGCCTCGACCCCAAGATCGCACTGTCTGTGGCACTTGTTCGCCTCTCCAGCCAACATAGACGCCCAGAGCATGACTAAACAGCTCCGGCGGATTCTGCCATTTATACGACTTAAACTGCCATTGCTGACCTGTTGTGAAGACTGCCACGACTCGCGACCAGTAGTCAGGCTTGAACTGATCAGGACTGTCGACGAGGATGAAACGAAGTGGTCTTTGTGGATCCAAACTGGGTAGTAATCGTGATATGTGTAGAATATTTGAGCCAGAAGCAGCGTCAGCGTCGGTGTAGAGACCGCTTTCAAGGAAGGATTTGATATTGCCAATTCGCAAAAGTGACGAGGCTGATGGGGAGAGAAGGATGATGGGTTCGATACGGCGACCAGTCTTGGGACGGTTTGGAATGAGGGCAGGGTTCTGAGGTATTGATGATGGAGGCGCGCCTGAACGGCCTGCTGCTGGTTGTGGACGGCTTTTGCGCAAGAAGGTTTCGGCGTGCTGTCGAATGTACGTGAAATCCTGATCGACACCATTAGCGGGAGATTAGGGCACAGTGCATAATATCCGATCATACCGTAGCTTTAATGCCATGAAGAATGCTATTCCTATCTCCCATTCTTCGCTCTGAGTTGTAGATTTCTTGTAATTGTGATTCACTTGCGCCTGCAAACCCCGTATCTGTCGCCGAAGAGCCTCCCGCACCACCAGCTGCTAGTCTTGCTACTCCTTCGGCTTCCTTGTGTGCTTTCGCAACCTCTTCATCTAGTGGCTTAATGAACTCGCTTTCATCTGACGATCCATCCAGCCAATTGATCAAGTCTAACCTCTCTGCAAACACTAGATTTTGTATCGATCCTCCGGCTCCAGCTGGCAATTCTTCATTCAGCTTCCGTGTCGCAGCGATGTAGTCTGCGCCTGCATCATCTTTCCTCTGCCACGCAAAGTACACCGCACGTAAATCTACAGTTTTATCTGGTGATACGAATCGAGTTGGCTCATTGAGAGGGAAGATGTCTTGGTGTTGGTTCGGATGGTGAAATTGGAGATGCGTTGCTTGTGCCAAGTCTGTTGTTGTGTTGTCTGCTACTGCTGGGGTTGAAGAGGTGGTGAGTATGGGGTGGTTGTTCGAAGCGATAGCTTGTCGCAAGCAGAGCAGCGCGTCTGACGACGTGCCGTTTGACGCCATCGAGATGTGTTTACTTCTGATTTGGCCGTAGCCTTTTGGTGTGTGTGATTAAGCGCGCAAGAAAGTGGTAATGAAGAGAATAGACAAAGATGTTTGTAGTACAACAATACACGCGCGGAGTCAGCTCCTCATGCTTGGCATATATCAAAGTTAATTGTTCTCAAAAGTGCCTTCACTTTCACTCACATCAACAATGCCTCCGGTGCTAAGTAAGACCATCTACTTCAGCAAGTTCGCGGTCAACCCGCAAGTCTTTTACGTGACATCTCAATCGTTCGCGCTTGTCAACCTCAAACCACTTATCCCTGGTCATGTTCTCGTCTGCCCTCAGCGCGTCGTGCCACGCTTAAGTGATTTATCTGCTGCCGAAGTGCAAGATCTATTTCAGACAGTGCAAAAGGTTGGAGGTATGATAGAACGCGTATTCCAAGGTACATCACTCAACATTGCAATCCAAGATGGTCCTGCAGCTGGTCAGACGGTGCCCCACCTCCATGCTCACATTATACCAAGAAAGCTAAAAGACATGGACGAGTATGGTGGTGGAGATGCTATTTATGATCTCCTGGAGAGTGATAGTGCGGATCTCGCAAGGCAATATAGAGAGGCTAGGAAGTTTCCGAAGCCTGATGAAAACTCAAGGATGCCTCGAAGTGAGGAGGACATGGAAAAGGAGGCAGTATGGCTAGCAGAGGAGATGGAGAAGCAGGATCAGGAGCAGAACGTCGCATGATTGCGAATATCAGTATATCTACAATGGACTGACATCTTAGCGGCATACTCGTGGGTGGTGCTAGCCGATCAACACAAAGGTTCCATGTCGAGCCTGTTTCACTACGAATAGATGCGCAATCGGTCTATACTTCATTTCGCTCTGAGACCTTGCGATTGCCATGGACTCGAACTTAGGCACGAATTTGTGTTCATTCTGAGAAGCTGGAAGAGATGCTTGCCACCAGTTTTGTCATGTTCCGTTGAAAGGGAATGTGATTATGAAGAGCCTAGAAAGAAGACGAGAGCGTAGAGACGAAGGACCTAAAAAAAGGCTTTGAAAGCAAACGAAGGCCAAAGTGTAAGCGCCAAGATTTGCATGAAGAGAGGTTATATATCTAAGCATTGAAATGGATTGAAATGGTCATGTATCATCTCATTCATTCATAAAGAAAGGTCCGAAAATCATATCTACATTATGTGGCCCCAAAAATCCCACAAACATGCTGACTGCTCCAATAACTTGCGTTTCGCCATAGAAGCCTCCACCTACCAACTCCACCTCCGCCTACATGCAACTAAGTTTACTCCACAACCCTCTACTCGATGTTTTGCGCAGAGGGCTCAACTGCTGAACCTGTCCCTCCTGCTTCTGCTTAACCACCGGATGTCCCTCAAATCTCTTCCTGATCGTATCATCAGCCAGTGCCACCAACCCCGTCACAACAACCACATCCGCCACATCACCCGGTCCAGCAGTCACACTCTTATCGCTCATCCACATCGTACACGGTGGAATCCAGCCACCCTTCTCAATTTCCATTCGTGACTCGTCTTCGTTAAGTAGCAACGGGTCAATGTGTGCTACGGCGGTGCGATCCCACAGACGAACTAGTGTGTAGCGAGTAGCAGGGCCATCGAGCGTCATTTCTGTGCACTTTTCCCATGCGTAGCTGAGACCGTAGTATTCGAAGGTGTAGCGTTGGGCGTCACGAGTGCCATAGCTGAGCTTGAAGCGTGCGTAGTTGGAGAATTCGAGGTTGATGTCGTTGGAGAGGTGAGCGGTTGAAGCAGCGTCTGGGTTAGGTGGTACGACAGTGGACTTTCTGGTTTCGGTTACCTCGCCTCCGTCGGATTCGTAGCCGGAATCTTGTCGGCGGAGTGAGTCTGAGTTCTTGTTGCTCGGGCGCAGGCTGCGCATGAAGCCGCCACCGACGGAAGCTTTGGGTGCCTTTTTCTCGAGTGGTGTTTCGGGTTTTCGGGAGGTATGGCAGATTTCGCGGCCGGAGTCGCGGCAGTAGCGGCGGAGTGAGAAGTCTCGTCGTTTCAGGTCGTGCATTCGTAGATGAAAGAGGGTCATGTCTTTCAAGTGGCCATGGGTCGTCTTGACTGGTGTGTCGATGCGAAGGTTCATGTTGCCGTCAATCGTGGTATCATCGTGTCGAATGAACAAGCGTCGAGGAGAGGGGAAAAGCTCAGCAAAGTCTTTGGGCGAGGAAGGCACTACATTGGCCGACATTGCTGGGCGTTCGGCGGGGAGGATCTCGTCTTCGAGCTCGTCGATGTCCATGTCCTCGCTGATTGTGGAAGCATATGTAGCAGTTGCGAAAGTGTGCTGCGACATCCTTGTAGGGTTTCCGTAGAGACATTCGGGCTCTGGTAAGCAGTCTGCTCCAAGTGCTGAATCTATGGAGCTTGGCTCGCTTGGGAAGGATGCACGAGGTGTTCGAGCTAGAATATTGCTGCTGCGGTTGCTGGTATATGAAGCTATACTGCCAGAGCTCCTGGTCGGGTTCGACATGTTTTGTTTTGGTACGAACACCTTTCTCCAGTATCTTCGTTGATGGCACTGCAAAACTTTTTGTGAGAGTCGAGTTTTGAAAGCAGCGGTTGACCGCAGGCCGGCTGATCAAGCACAGTGGGGCTGTAGCTGAGATTTGGTGACTTTTCAGTGTGGTCGAGACCAGGACTCGAGAAGGTGACAAAACAGAAAACTGTTGAGGGTTCCTCAGCTACCTTTTCCTGCGCGATAGTTGATAAAGGATAGTAGCACAAAGGTAAGCGGAAGCACAAGCAGAAGGCTGCAGAAGTGTGCGTTTGTATTTTTACTTGTATTTGTGCTGTCCGGTCCACTCTTAGCGGTAAGCTGATTCCTCGGCCGTCTATAATGAGAGCAGTTGAATTCTTTCAATAATCTCGAAGGGGGTATGCAACACCAGATATTTCACAAAGCACAGAACAGATGAGGATAGCAGAAGAGGAAGAACGAGGAGTTTGAAGGAATAAATGAGGCCGAGGGGCCTCTTAGGTCACTTTTACGCCATTGATCTCTTAGGTCACTTTTACGCCATTGGACAGCAGGTCCGAAAGGCTAAAGACGTGCAGGGTTCTGCTGCATCACAGACTACCCAGACCACGCTAGCAGCAGCAGGTACAAGGCTACACAAAAGCGGCTGAGGTCGTGCTACGGTGAAACGACGAAGGAAGAGCCCCTCAAATTAACGACTTGGCCACAGATCGAACGGCATCGATTGGCTTAAGTCAGAGCTGTGCGATCATAGTGGGTTGCACGAAGACTAGCTTTAAAAAGGTAGTGTCCCAACCACATAAGCTACAAGGCCTTTGCAGCCCAATCTCGGCTTTCACTGGTGCGGCCTCTCCTGCATGAGTGGCAAGAGGATGGAAATTGGAGCTGTAGTTGTTGTGTTGTGTTGTGATTTCCGGCTTCGGACACATGACAGAGCATGGCCACTCAACGTGGCATCCGTTGCCGTGCATGAAGCGCAAACTCTCTTTCGTGCCGTAGCAGCCACGGATTAGAGGAAGAAACAACGATAAAGTCAAAGGCCCTATTACTGCAGCTTAAAAGGACAAAAGCAGAAGAAGAAGGCAGATTGTAATTTGACGTGTAATTTGGGATCGAGATCATCTTGGTCGGTCGAATTCGAGATCTGCAAACTCCGAGCATGAAACAGCCGCCTTCATCAGATCTTTAATAGGGTCAATTGATGCCGAAGATGTAACCAAGTCGATGCTCATGCTGCCTTAACCCATGCTCTAATGCTTCTCGTCTATGTCGTTACTAGCAGTCTCAGCATCTCTCTGCTGGGCTATCTACTGCTCCTTGTGATTGCCATTGGCGTACTGTCCTGAGTAATACTCATCTGACATCTTCTTCTTCTCGGCATCTTGTCCTTGCTCGGCGTTCTGGTATCCAGTTGGCGTCTTCCCAATGCTCTCCCAATACGCCTTCCTATCCTCCAGCGCCTGGTCGCACCACTGCTTCACCTCTGGCAATACTATCCTGTTTGCCACATGTGTGAACTCGCCCAAGTCGATCCTTCCGTCATGCGATTTCTCATACTCCAACATCTGCAATATCAACTCCATCTTGTCAACATCATGTACAAAGTGGCTTTCCAGTGTCTCAGAATCTTCGTATTCCTGCCATGCTCGCTTGATCTCCACGCCAGCATCACCTCCTCCAACATTGCCCAACAGGTCTTTACACAAGAAGTCCATGGTCGTAGATTCTCTTCTGCTCTTCTCGCTCTTCAATACACCGTCCACTGGTGTGATGTCGCCGACCAGCAATTCTGCCATGTCGTGCACTAATGCCATTTTAATACAGCGGTTCATATCGATTTTTGACGCTAATGATCCCGGGCAAAGCATAGTAATGATGGACATTCGGTACATGTGGTCAGAGATTGATTCGCCGTGATTGATGCCAAATCTTCGCCAGCCTTCTCGTTTCGTAGTCTTCAGCCGTTCGAGCATATGGAAAAATGCTACTGGTGACGATGTGTTTGCTTGTGGTTGGGAGTGGGATGGTAATGTCGAGAGCACAGATTGAGGTGTCCATGAGCCGTCATTGGATGTGTTTGTATGGTCTAAGATACCAGATGTGGGCTCTAGAATACAGATCAGAGAAATCGCAGAAAAGAGCGTGCGGCCACTGAATATAAACACTTACGAGGCGTAGTATTCGTCTGAACGGCATCTTCAATCTGCGAGGGCGACATAGTGACAGATGAAGTGGAAGAAGTAATGGATGTTGATAAGAACAGAAGGACGGTGTAATAAGAAGAGGAGAAACGTCGAAACACTGGCAGTTACAGAGACACAGGAGTAATATATTGATGTCGTCTTTTGTTTGATGTTGGCTTTATCAAATCAACAAAGGACGAAGGCCTCCTGTCGATCAAACAGCTTAATTCCGGACAGTGTGTCCGAATAATTAGTAAACAAAACGTGTGTTGACAGCAGCAGTCAAGCTCATCCTTCTTATATCCTATCCTCAACACAAATCCGACAGCTCTTAAAGATAAGACGTGGTGATGTATGTCCAGTCTGTCGCTCAACAATCGTCTCTGCTGCTCAGCGCCAACGAAGCAGTCGTACAAAGCCCATGAGCGTGCCATCAGATGCAACGTTATTGGTCAGGAATCTACGCCTGCTCAATCTTGACCTGACGACAGATTGGCCAAATGTGAATATTGAGACTTTCCGTGCTGGCACGAGTGCACGAGTGACACAGAAAGAACGCGTCAAATGCGCAGAAACCATTCTTTACAAGCTCTTTGAGATATTTGACTATCCTACAGCAAAGTTTGTACGACATACGAGTTGTTGTCACACAAATGCAGAAACCTGCTAACAAAAGCTACAGAAACTGCGGCCATTCTATCCAGCTCTAGAGCCACGCCAATCTATCAAGCTTCGAGGTGTGCTTTTCCAGCTGCTTAGCCAACTGAAGAGCGATAGCATTTTACCCCGCGAGTGCACACTACGCAAAACTATGCTAGACGATTGCTTGGGAGAGAAGTTCGAGGAACTGCTGTTCTTTTTCTCATCAGCAGTCCTACGTAAAGTCCTTGAGACGAAACATGCTGGATCATCTCCAAATATATGCTATAAGCTTGGCATGGCAACCTGGCTGGAGGCAGATGACTTGGACTTTGTGCAACCCTTATCTCTCGCTGTGAGTAGATCTCTCCAGGATTGGTTAGTGCAGCGGCAGCAAATGCGATCAAGGATTGGCGGTCTAGCTACCGCGTTGCGTATGAAAAGGAGCATGATGAAAGCCAGGCAAAGCAAAGCGGAGGAGCATCTCACATCTAGCAGCGCAATGCTTGATTCTTCGATGATTGATGCCGAAACAATGAAACAACAGATCAGAGATGAGCATAATGTCGACAAAGACTGGCTCGAGATTGGGCTGAGTGGTGATTTGGAGCAAGGACGTGATCTTCTGATTGAGGAGGAGTTCGAAAACTTGTGGTTACCGACTATCGCAGACACAGGCTTACCTCCTGATGCAAGCTCAAAAGGTCTACTTGCCGACCTGGAGTCTCGTGTCGAAGCTCAGAAGACACGACTTGCGAGCTGGAAAGCCTTTCAAGTGGAGGTCTCGCGACGCAACGAAGAGTTTGTGGTGTTGAGTCCGATGAAGAGTCCTATGAAAAGCCCTATCAAAAGCCCGGGAAAGTTACGGCCATTCCAGCATACTACAACACCAGTACGCCCACCTACTAGAAAAGCGCCAATCACTACTCCAGTACTTGCTGTACCACCGCACAAATCGCATCGATCACAGCCTTCCCCGCAAAGACGAACGCCTCTACCTAGGCCAGCATCAGCTGCACGGCAAGCCCATCTAAATCCTTTGCCTTTTCGTGCAAAAGCAGCGGATCAAGCGGATCAGATGGTAACAAGCCAGCTCTCGGCGGACGTCGGTGAAGTGAAAGTTGACAGGAGCTCTTTTTCGGTCTCAGAAACAAGAGAACCGTCACAAAGCCTTCCCGTAGAAGATGTGAGGGCGGCCTGTATAGACAGCATTACAGAGGAAGCACCTCTAGTTAATCGTCCTCAGACGCCCACAGAGGCATTATTTGCTGAAGATGCAGACCCCTCGAGCGTCTTCAAGACCAGAAGCAAGCTGAGGCGCAAATTCTCTAAGAATACAAGTAGTACGGCTATACAGGGCGAAGATATCGCACAAGCTTTGTAGATAATGACCCCCCATGAAGGTTGTCAAGTGTAGATCTCAGTAAATAGTACGTCATGAAACAACCGCGTTATTCACGTGTCGGGAGGAGATGTTTCACACAATGTTTCATGTGAAACGCAAGGAGGACGAGTAGCACACCGCGCGTTAAGTAGCTCGATCTCCCCTTGTTCGTGTTCGCCTATGTATCCACCAGCATCACCATGTCAGATGATCACGAACCCGCCGCGGTAGACCTCTCTGAGAACCTAGGGCGCATGAGCATCCACCAGGACCGACATCCAGCATCAGCCTTTAACCCTTCATCGCAACCTCGTTCGCTACGCTCGCCTTCGCCGCGGAAGCCCAAAGCATCAGGCAGCACACCGCTGCGCCAACCTCCAACCACTACCTTGCACCGTCAAGGCTCCCCTACGCCTCACATCAACCGCTCAACCCAACCATATCAACCGCAATCGAGCAAGCGTGCTGATTCTGTCACGCGCAATGCAAGATCAAGCCCTTCCAAGTCATCAACAAGCACCTCAGATGCGTCTTCGGTCCAAGAGCCTATATCTACGTCGATTACAGCTTCAGCAGTTGCACAGGACTTCTTTGCGAAAGAACTAGCATTCCACAATAGCCAAGATGCACAGCAATTAGACTCTTTCACAGCTGTAATTATTCACGATGCATGTTATGGTCACCGCTATTCACGCCCGAGGACATCGAAGACACACTTGAGCTTGATTGTGGAAAGACCAGAAAGGGTACAAGCAGTGATTAGAGGAATATCTAGCGCATATGTGCGATTAGGAGGAAGGTACGGCAATGGCATGTCGGCTAGCTCCTCAACTTCGGGGCCAAGATCGATCCCGTTCTCTATCAAGACATCGTCGAGGTCAGTCTCGGTCACCTCATCAGTTGTGACGAGCGTGCATGGACAGAAGTGGATGGAAGAGCTCAAGACTATGTGCGAAGCAACTGGTCCACGACTAGCGTCTGGACAGAAAGAGCTTGCGCGGGTAGGCGAGCCCAGCGAAGCCACATCGAAGCCACCTCTACATGAAGGTGACCTTTACCTATGTCCAGAGTCACTCGAAGCTTTCCAAGGCGCGTTAGGTGGAGTCCTTGACGCGGTTGATATGGTCTTCGAGCCTGCCACAGCCGAGCGACCATCTCCCACCAAGAAAGCCTTTGTTTGCGTTCGTCCGCCTGGACATCATTGTGCAGCTGATCTCCCATCTGGCTTCTGCTGGCTCAACAACGTGCATGTTGGTATTGAGCATGCAGCTCAAGCTCATGGCCTGACACATGCAGCTATAATCGACTTTGACCTGCATCATGGAGATGGCTCACAATCAATCACCTGGCAGCGCAACTCTAGAACATGGAATATGGCAAAGAATGTTTCTGCACTCAAAAAGACAGCAATTGGATACTTCAGTTTGCACGACATTAACAGCTATCCATGTGAAGATGGAGACATGGAGAAGGTCCAGGCAGCCAGTTTGTGTATCGAAAATGCTCATGGGCAGACAGTGTGGAATGTGCATCTGCGAGCATGGAAGACCGAAGCTGAATTCTGGGATATCTACAGGACGCGATACCTTACCTTACTTGAAAAGACCCGTATTTTCTTGCGGGCTCAAACGCAGAGAGTACGTGCAGCATCAGGGAATGTGCAACCGAAAGCAGCAATTTTCATCTCAGCTGGCTTTGATGCGAGCGAATACGAAGGTGAAGGTATGCAACGACATAAGGTGAACGTTCCGACAGAGTTCTATGCGCGCTTCACATCCGATATCGTCAAGCTAGCAGAAGAAGAAGGCCTGTCAACGGACGGTAGAGTCATCAGCGTGCTTGAAGGCGGTTATAGTGACCGAGCATTGGCAAGCGGTGCTCTAAGTCATCTAGTGGGACTTGTTGGTCCGAGTGAAGCAACGAGCAGAGCGAGCAATCATGTAAGGAGATCGTCTCTTCAAATTCTGGACAACATATTTCCTACATCCTGGTGGAATACTCTTGCCATGACTGAACTCGGAGCTCTTGTTAGCAAAGCGCAAGGTCAACCAAAACGTTCACGACTCTCAGATGTCATCACACACGCGAGCCCAACAGAATCATTTCTGGCAAAAGTTGTTGATCCTTCGAAGCTGTCGAAAGGGCCTGCACCACCACCTCCTGTTGTGGATTGGGCTACCGCTGCTTTTGAGTTGAGCAAGCTCTTGATCCCAATCAATAGGCAGGTGAACAGTCATCGACCAGAGGATTTGGTAGAACCGCGTGTGAAGAAGGAGCGTCTATCAGCTTCCGTAATCCCTACTACAGAGCAGACTGGCGACAAGATGCAGCTTAGAGGTCGGAAGACAAAAGAGCCAGTCCTGCCTGTGAACAATGCAACACTACCCCTGCGAAGCGCTCGACCCAGCCGAAAGAGTACGGAAACTATCAAAGCACAAAGAAACTCACTGCCACCTGCTACTGATGCTATTGGGGCAGCTCCTGCAATTAGCGGCTTCACGACCCCTCCTGAATCTAGTAGTGCTACCGTCAAAGACGTGAAGACCACAACGCCAGCAGCAACAGCAACAACTCCTACGATTAGGGAAGGATCAACCGACATTAACCAGCTCACAGCCAGCGTGAGAAGAATCACCCTCAAGCTATCAGAAAAAGACAAGAAAGAGCTTCAGTCTACCGGCAGACTCAAACAACCCACTGAAAGTCGACCAATCGTCAAGAAAGCCCCAGCTCCAAGGACTACGAAAACCGTCACTCCCAAGGCGTCTACACCGAAATCGGCGAAAGTGGTAAAGTCTACACCCTCGACGCCACTTTCGAATATTACGAGCTCGTCAGAACAGAACAATGTCGTTTCGGGCATGGCGGCTGCGAGAGCATTGTCAGAGGAAGCACAGAGTCAAGCATCTTCGGCTATCAACGAGATTCCGGATTCTTTACAAAAATCTGTAGCCGAAGCGAATGTGGTTGATTCGATTGCAGCGAGCAATGCCAATCGACCAGATAGCATAAGCACATTCCAGCCAGTGCGTATCGATGCGCCTCTGAACTTTGCTCCACCTATATCAAATGCATCTGGATCGTCTAGTGCCTTCCGAGGACCGCTCGTTCATAATATCGAAACGCAGCCAGAAGTCAAGCAAGATATCAAGACGAATCCGACCTCACCGTCCCAAGGAACGGAACCAACCGTCATCATTCCTGCCCAAAGTCAAAACACCAGCCACTTGCAACCCAACAATATGGAATCTAGCGAAAATGCTCGAACTCCACCTCATGTCAACAATTCCGAAAGCAAAGTGTTAACCACATCACCAAACGCCCAATCTCAGAATGGACACGCGCAGCACAAACTACCGGTGTTCACGGCACATGGTCCTATTCCTTTTGGCAATAGGACACCGGAGCTTGCATTTGTACAACCGGCTCGATCAAATACTGCAGCAGCGGAGCAGGAGAAGAAGGTTGAAGATGTGTGGGAAGTGCCTGATACTCCGCAACCTCAGCGATGAAAGATGGCACACGTCTTGTCCTGCGAAAAGTGATGTTGGAGATGAGTTGAGGTGACCAGATGGAGTCTTAGGGACAACGTGCTGTTCATTGTAGGACTGCGCGGAATCGGAAAAAGGTACTGGGGAAAGGTTGCTCTGGATGCAGGCTTGGCTGAATGCATTTGACGACGGCTGGGGAGGGCGGAGGAGGCTTTGGCAGTGTTTTTTTGCTTTTATAGATACCCTTTGCGTTGCTTTTATTTTGTGGCTATATTATCAGAATAGGTCCCTTGCCATACCTGCTCTAACTTTGGCTGTGAATGCGTAGCTAGATCTATCATGTGTATTCTGTGCTATGCTATATTATTTTCTAAGCAAATCTGTATAAAGCCCTAAGCCCTCATGTCATTGAGGCCGCATTTGAGACTCCATTGTCTTCATCGTAGTGTTCTATTCCTTTGCACCTGTTGGGTATATCACCATTGAAAGCACAAACGCAAAACACCTGTATGCCATTACCATGCCATTCCACTATTACAGAGAAGTACCTGCCATGCCATTCCTTCCTGCAGAGAATCAGACTGATTCACTCCTCCTCATTACCTTCCACGTCCTCGTCACCGGAGTTCCCAACAAAGTAGTGACTCTTGACCTTGCCAGATCCTCTTCTGGGTGCCGCACGACTAGTCGCTGTTGCAGCTTTAGGCTTTGCGGCCGCTTTTGTTGTCTTTTTGCTTCCAGCTGCCGCAGCTGAAGCGCGTGGGTTGCGTGGTTTCACTGATTTCTTTACTGGTGTAGCAGGAGCACTTTCGCCGTCAACGTCCATGTCGTCTTCGCCATCCGAGGCGTCGGCGTCACCTGCAGTTGTATGCATAGCCATGAGCGAGATAGGTTTGCGTGGTAGCTTGTCGCCTGCCGGTGTAGAGGCCTTAGTGCTTGTAATACTGTCGTCTTCGAGGATGAATCCACCAGCAGCATGGCTATCGTCATCGTCATCGTGCTCAGGCACAGCATGATGATTGTTGACAAGCTCAACTTCCATGCCTTCTGGAAAGAAGCCGCCGCCACCTTCATCGTCTTCAGCTGGCATAAAACTGCCAGTATCGTTATGCTCGGGCTCGCTTGTCAGATCGACCACACCTTCCGCTTTTTTCCCAGCAGCGGATTTGGCTTGCGCCGCTTGTCCAGCTCCTTTGCCGCCTCTAGTCTTCTTTTTCAGCTCTTCGGCGACATGATTGTCCGCTACGACACCATCACCGTACTCCTTTCTGACTCGTTCCACTACCAACAAGCCCTTCATCATCTTCTTCCACCACTGCAATGCGAGCTTCTCCCTCTTCTCCACCTCCTTCCTCCTCTTTTCCTTCTCTTCCGCGCGCCATGCGTCAACAACTAAGTCCTGGTTCTCGTTCGCGACCACGACGCCAGTCAAAATAGGCACGGCTCTCTTGTTCCCAAACTCAAACCCAGTACACGCCTCCGCAAACTCCACACCAAGCTTCTTACACACCCTCGCCATCCCTCTATAAGGCAGGTGAACAGCACCCTGCGGCACCATAGTGGGAACATAAACATCCATATTGCCAAACGCATTCTTGGGAATCTTTCCATTCTGGATAGGTGGCGGTATGATCCATTCAGTTTGATGTTTAGCGTAGAGTGCCTGTTTTGCTTTTTCACCAGTGTCTCTTTCCATTTCCTCAATCTCGCGCTTTCGTATCAGTGTCACCGCACGGATGGGTACGTGTTTGAGGGGCTGCGAAGCTGGAATGACTTGTCGACCTTCTTTGTGCCATGATTCGATTGTTTTGCATGCCACAACGGATGTGCGGAGGTAGACAGGTTCGGTAGTGGCTTTGTCACCTTTGCCGGAGGTGAATTCCTTGACGGGAGTTGCGTCAGGCAGCAGCGCTTCCTCACGGCGAAGGTGGCGCGCAAGGACGTATGTGGCGGAAGATTTGAGCGATTGTAGGGTGAAGGGTGCATCTTCGTCGGTGGATTTTGACGTGTCACGAACGGGGTGAACAGCTACAAGATCGGTGCTGTCTTCGATTCGATCGGCTGTGGTATACTTGGCTGGGTGACGAAGGTACGGCTTCATCGAAGAAGCGAACCAATCGTACATTTCAGTCCGGAGAACCTTGCCTCGTTTGTTGTAGATTGGAACCTTCTCAGGTCCTATGCGAACGCCTTTGGTTTTACCAGGCCATAGATGACGTTTGAGGTAGCGGACAGTGATGTCTTTTGCTGTCAGGTCTGAGGAGTAGGCAATGGTATATGCTATGACTTGTTTGGCTCTATCAGCTTTGGCGCCCCGAGGCTCGAAGGCGATCAGAAGGTCAGGTGAGTTGGCGACAGTATTCAAGATGATAGGCTCAACAGGTATCCAGGTATCCGAGATTGGCGAGAGGACTTCTGTCCAATACGTAGGAAACGGCAAGTCACGGTCGTAGCGCTTGTTGGGTCTCGTCGGTTTGGCTGGAGTAACATCGATGACCGATTCTGCATCACTACCAGGAACATCACTCAATCCGCTCGACTCATCATCAAGCTTGACAGGATCTGCAAGACTGCCACCTCTCTTTGGCGTCTTTCTTTGCGCTCTTGGGCTGGTAGGTTGTATTGACCTTTTGAGGTTCTTCAGCTCAGGTGGCGTCGATGCTTTTTTGGCAGTCACATCCTCTTCCGCTTGTTCAGCATCTGCCTCTTCATCTGACTCCTCACTGTCGATATCTCCCTTATCCTTCTTCACCTTCGCTTCTTCGCTCTTGGACCATCCAAAGCCTACAGGTTGGAGATTCGTTACTAATCTTGCTTCAAGACCCGCTGCTCTTAGCAACGCGGTAAAGAGTTGCGCACCAACATCTCTGCTGCCTTGACAACGTTTTGCCTGCTCCCTAAATTGTGTTAAACCTTTGATTCTCTCGCCAAATTGCTCCTCGTCTGCTGGATTCTCTCTATGCGCTTTGACCTCCTCCTCGAGTCTCTGGACGTCTTTGTATCCTTGCTTGCGAAGAGCTGGAGCTGTAACAGTAAACCTCTTCCTCCAGAAGGCGCATAGCGTCTTCAGCAATCGTACTGTAGGGTCTCCACGACTGACATTAGGTGTACCTTCGTTTGCATGATCTGCCTTGTCACCCCAATCACGCTGACCTTTGTGTGTCTTGAGCTTCGAGCTCTTCTCCTGTTCCTTGCGCTTGCCCTTCTCAGCTCGGTGTTCAGCTGCCTTCTCTTCGCCAAGTAGATCACCACATGCAGTCTTCCATCTGTCTATCTCTTTCTGAATTGGCGACGTCAAGGATGACAAGACATTCTTCTGTACAGTCTCGTCGTTGATCCAAACATTTCGAACGTGGTTGTGAAAGATAAGGGACATGACGTGTAGACAGTGCGTGCTAACTCGGACCTGTCTTTCAATCTTGCTCGGACCTTTCTTGCCGGTGGGAAGAGTGCTTCGTGCTGCGGAAGGTAGAGCGTTCAGTGTAAGTTCCAAATCACCAGAAACAGAAGGCGGCTTCGTGGAAAGGGTAGAGCTGTCTTGAGCATGTGTGTGTACTTCTTCCCAGTCCATCTCAGAGTCGCCATCAGTCTCATGAGCTAGCTTAGTAACCTTGGCCTTTCCCTTCCCCTTTTGTTGTTTGTGTAGCTCGACGTCTTCAAACTCGTCGCTGTCGACGTCACTGTGGTCATCATCTTGGTCATCAATGTTTGAGAGGAAGGCTTTGGTGTCGGCTAGAGAGTCTGAATCGAGCTTCGTATCTGCTTCTTCGAAAAGCGTCTTCTTCTTTGGCTTCTTGGCCTTGGTTTGAGACTTCGCTCTTGAGGTCGCCTTCCTTTTTGCTGGTGGTTCCTGGTCCGCTTCACGTCGTGGCGAGGCAGATCGCGAACGTTTGCGAGCAACGAAGGGAGGCATGTTCTTAGTATATCAAGATTCGCACAACCTCACATATCGCCTCCAAGCATCGACAGCCTCCTAACGCGCAAGACGATGCAACACGATATCAGGTCATAAAGTGAGTCTCAGGATTGTTTCAGAAATGGCGATGACGTTTGGACCCTGCATTACATAAGGGCAGCTTATCGCTTATCGCCGTGACTTCTCCATTGGAACATTGGAAGCTGCGACTGCAACAACAACAACATCATTTCCAGGCAAGTACGATGGCGTCGTCAAAGGACAGGCAGTTTCTGGCCGTGATTGGAGATGAGGTAAACTTCCCTTCGTCAACATCTTCATACCATCAACATCAAAGCTCACATCAGTGTTTCAGGATTCAGTTACTGGTCTATTGCTAGCTGGCGTCGGTGTAAGCACATCTAGCGTCGATATCTTCCCAGCTCGTACTGATAGAAACTACAAGCACGTAACAGCACCACCAGACGCCCAGAAGAATTTCCTTGTTGTCGACCAGAAAACGGAAGACTCAGCAATAGAAGAGGCCTTCGATCGTTTCACGCAAGATCGCAAGGACATCGCTATTCTCCTTATCAACCAACACGTACGATTCCAAGGTCATTCTTCTCACACAAGTTCGTTGCTCACGATGATAGATTGCTGAACGGATTCGACCACGAGTGGACTCATACACAGCCGCCTTCCCCGCCCTCCTCGAAATCCCGTCAAAAGATCACCCATATGACCCGGAGAAGGACAGTGTTTTGAGAAGAGTTCGACGTCTGTTTGGAGAATAGACGTATTGCGCTATTCCACTATCATCTTCGACTTACAATATACCACTTCAATCGACTATGCCAACCAATAGGAACTGGTTCATCGCGGCTATGCTGTTTCCATTGTTCGTCATGGTAGTCACACTTTTAGAAACTGGAGATCTACGCCTAGCCGGGCGGCAAACCGCAAAGCTTCACTTGCTTTACTTGCTTGTTTTCATGCCGGGCTTCATTGTTAGCTTGTTTTACTACGCAGGAATTTTGGCATCGACAGTGGTCCTGCTAATAGTGTCCATTCTCATTTCTCGGACAATGAACACCGTGCCAGAAGAAGTCAAAGTACACCCGAGAGTGCTCAATGGAAGTCAGGACTCTCTATGAAATTCTAGTACAAAACTGTATATTACTAATACACGACTTGAATCTCCTTCCTTTCATTCTCTCATCCCTAGTCATTCCTATCACTGAATACAAGCCTCAAGCCCATTCGACACCTCACTCCAAAGCACTACTAATCGCATCGACGAGTTCGCCTAAAAAAGCATGCTCCTCTGCCTCTATCCTCGGAATCTTGAGCGCATCCCAATCGAAGCACAATGATCGGCTTAGCGTGCGGATCTTTCTTCCAGATGTCATACAATGCTTCTTCGCTCATCAGCGCCTCATAGCACCTCTTCATAGTGTTGTGTACAGCCTCGACATGCTTCTTACAACCTGCACCGGCAGCAATGGTCATCTGGGGATGCCACGCTTTAGAGATGAGTCTGTACTGACGATCGATAGTGCGAATAAGCTCTTGACGACGTGCCTCTTCGAGTCGGCCAACTTTCAATGCCAGAACTGAGTCCCATTCCGTGGTATTGCCCAACATCTTGATCATTCGTAACTCTTTGTCCTTGTCGGCGTCGAACACGAACTTGGCTGGAATGTCGATGTCAAGCACTTTGAGTGCGTTTGGGAAGTGGCGTATCGTGAGTTCGTCGTCCTTAGCACGGAGGGAACACTCGGGGCTGACCCTGATTTGCTGGATTGTGCCGTCCACCTTTTGGAAGAGACCAAGGCCAGGTAGGTTCTCCATGCTGAGAGACGGGAATGACCCGATGCATTGATACCAAAGGATGGCGATGCCGATGACGATTAGGCTGATTTTGAACATGACCGAGAATTTGCTGCTGCCTGATCTGATTATCGAAGTACGACCTTGCGCTATGTTGGCTTGAGATTCGCGGCGGAGGTTTGGGTATGTTGCTTGCATGCTTGTTGGTTGTGGTTTGTATGAATGTATGTGTGTGGTGAATTATGAGAGATGGGGCGATAAAGATATGTTGGTGAGTTTGAAGATGTTATTTCAGAGCTGCAGTTGATGAAGATGCTAACTATGAGTTATTGATGGTAGTGAAGTACGACGATGAATGGATCTGAACGAGTTCTTATGGACCACATCAAATAATACTGCACAATATGGTACTGTGAGACAGGAGGTTTCAGTGAAGTGTGACATGAGCTGGACTGCTGAAAGACAAGAAGTTGCTTGGTGAGTGAGACAAGACAGTGACTTCACAGAGAGAACGACTTAGGATCACGTAAGCTCGAGATAAGTGTGAACAAGATACAATACAAGATGTGACCTAAGATGTTATCTCGAACACCAGCAGCAAGCTTCTAGCAAGCGGTCTGCTCCTTAATGCGGCATTTATCCAGTGCTGTCTAGGCCTACGTCAATCTTGCTTCGATCATGTCCAACCTTGCTTCGCCGACTTGTCGCGAACAAGCTTCCTGACCTGTACATCAGACACGCGGTCAACGGCTTCCCGAAGTTTAAAGAAAACATATTTCACATCCAGGTTTCCATACAAGCTACACCACCCCGGGTCAGACCGTAGAAGGTCCCAATTGTTTTTGACCGGCCAGACGACGGTTAGCGGTCTCCAATTCCATTTGGGGCTGGGTGGTACCTCCACATATAGCATGGCGAGAGGATGTGGCCATTCCAGGACGCTGAGGGCATGAAGTTTCGAGCCGGAGTTGACAATGGTCATAGATTCGAAGTTCGACGATGGTATCGGCGGCCATGTGTCCAGACGTAGTAGTGATATTGATTAGCTTGTCTTTTCCAGCAAGCACAGATTGGAATATGGAGTTTGGTCCCGGTAATGATGTCGAAATGGCGGCCCAAAAAGACGATAGGACGACGGGTGAGAGGAGAAGGAGCAAGAGAGCTAAAACCTTTTTGATGTAGGCTATCTTGTGTCCTGTTGATGATGGAAGAGTCACTGTCGTAGAGGGATGATGGAGTGTGGAGCGCCGTATGCTTCGTTTGTATGTAAATGTGATATTTGGATGTGGTAGTGAAGAGGCAGGTGTTATCAAGGTAAGGATACTGGAGAATGAAATAAAGATGAAAAGAATGGGCGACAACAAGGATTAAGTATGCAGCGTTGTGATCGTAACCCCACTGCTGCTGCATGAACCCAGGGAGCTGAGGTTAGGGTGACTTGTCTAACCTGAAACAAACATGGCTGACGGTGGCGAGACAGAGAAATTATACTTTTGGTAATATTACCTCATCCCAACGAGCTCATGATCTAGCTCGTTCTAGTGACATGGCTGAGACATAGCTAGCCTTCATGGGCATGTGTTTATGCACCTTGCTGTAATGTTACTTACAGTAGACCTGATTGTTTGTGCTTGCCAAACGACTGACGTTAGGTTCTGTCCTCCGTTTGCACTATCTCCAATCACGCTATACCCTCGTCTCTCAGGCAGAGAAAGTAACACATTCTGCACACAAACGTCCGCGATAGTAAGCGGCCAAGGGTACCTTAGCGTCCTCGTTCGTTCTGTGTTGCGAAACAAGATATCCCAAAGGCTTGGCAAATTGACTTTCGTGAGACAACAATCTTAACTCAAGTTGGAATTCTCTACTGCTCATTATTGTGTCACTTCCTAAGCAATCTCCTTGGTAGCGACAGTCCTCCTCGCCTTGACTATAGCATCGTAAAGCACATTCTTGACTGCGAACAACAGTGCGGTGGTAATCACAATTTTGAGGGATTTTGGGCAGGTAGCCGTCATACAATCCACTCCATCCTTCGTCATTAAGGATGCGCTGGAATGACTGGAACATGTTGTGCTGAGGCCCTGCGGTCTTGCCACGGACGTGCGCGCGTAACTTGACTGTGATGTAGGGGAGAGTGCCGGAGGTAGTTTCCCGACTCTATTCAGTTCCTGATCTGTCTCGTGCCGCGATGGTTCGGGATAGATATCTATATATGCAAGATAATTAGAGCATGACAATCTGTGAAAAGATAGTGCATGACTGCGAGTTTAGGGATAAGTGTTATGCTTGGTGCTTAGCTGTGATTGCTTAACGAAATGCGAGGTTAGCAGCTGCCACGTTGTTCATGCACACGCTGGTGTCTTTCTTCTAATAGGCGCCTGGTAATGGTGTCATTGAACAAACAAACATAATGCATAATATTAAGAAAGCGGAAAGCACACTCTATCCTCTATTCTAGATCAACCAGTCTTTGCTCATAAATGAGGTTGAATGCATTTTTTCCAAGTTGTGAGTGAAGATGGAATCTCACATCCCAGAGCCTTGGCATTCAAACTTCTGACGTTCCCAATTCTTAACTTAAGGAAAAAAAGTTGTGGAGAGTGCTGGAGAGACTTTTCATATCAAACTCAGTAGGTATGTTGAGAGATCCCTCCAAGTCCGATCTGGGAACTTTGTCGAGAAACATTTGTATCAAGTATTGCTCCCTCCCATAGTAAAACATCTTCCCATACTCACCAACACAGCACATCCCTCCAACCACTCCTTCTCCATCCCATCACCCTACATATAAAGCAAGACTTCCATTCCAATCCTGCTCGCCCTTCCTATATCCACTCAATGTTCATTCTCATAACTATACCAGGCCCCCTTTCCGCCTGCCTTCAGGCTCAACTAAGCACCACGTCCACAAGCTGCAGAACTCAGTACTATCTTCGAGTCCCTCCACTATGGATCGACTCACTTGGAAGCATCCGAACTTATGTCGCTCTTGAAGACACTTCCTCGTGATATAGTTGCATGTCTCGAACGCGCAAAGTCCTCATTCAGCTGGTCGTGCACTTTCCGATTTAGATAATGGAACATATTAATATAGTCTGTCGAGATCGACGTGGATGTTTGTTGTGCGCTTGACGATACCCACTATAGGTGCATCGTCAGCAAACAGGATTTCACCACTTCACGAAAATGTTCAAGTCCACGAATCGCTGGAAGGGTGTTAGAAGGAGGATGAAGCGAAAATTGTCTCGGATAGTTGTCTGCGAGTGCAATAGCCTGTTTTTTGTGCTTGGGTTAGGATAGGCTGGGGAGTAGAGAAGTCGACGAGACTGAGTTGGGTGCCTGTGAAGGGTATGCTGTAATACGTCCAACTTAAACGCGGACGTAATCGTATGGAGACGTTTTTTTGGATTGGAAAGTTGTGCAGGAAAGGTTTGAGTGAAGGACAATTTGAGTGCTTCTCGAGAACGTTCAAAAGCAAAATCTTTCTTGGCAGGATTCACAGATTACTCAAATACACATGAAGCAATGCCGTCACAAGGAGTCTCATCCGGCGGAAGTCACGTTCTTTGTCGACGGCGACATGATTGTGCCTCCAGCTCAATCCTGCTTTCTTCTTCTATGATGCATCTTTTGTACAGTAGTCGTATCGACGGAATCCCTCGTAGACAAATAGCTGCTCCCTCCTCATCCTCCCACGCTTATTCATCACCACTTCAGTGCTTCGCTGTCGCCTTGGATGATTCTGCCTCTGCTTGCTTGAGGAATTCACTATAGAAGAACCATTCATTAGCCTCTTCTCGCTTCCTGATCACGCTGCTCCAAAATCATTCACTTGTCGAATATGGACTTGACTGTAGGCACAACAGACCCAATCTGCTGCATCATTCGTCCATCTCTTGCTTGACTGCTTTCGTGCTGTATTCGTAGCAGGCCATCCTCCTCAAATCGAGATCAAACGTACTTGATAAAGTTCTCCTCCTCCTTGCTAGTCGCATTAATTGGTGGGCCCTGCTCCTTAGCCTTGGTGTCTCCCCTCATAGCAAATGCGCCTCCAGCAAAAGTAACTCCGAGAGTGATCATGGCGAGCTGTTGTGAGAAGAACAGAGTCAGCAATCCTCGCGTTCATGACATAGAGACGTATGTGTTTCTTGCGAGCGCAAAGGAGGCCATGTGGGATGTTGAATGGCCTGCGCTAGGATCTTTATGTTTCTGGATGTAACTGGGAATATTCGAGCGACGTACGACGTGGGATCCGACTTGTCGGCCGGCGACGGTGTACATTTGAACCATGGTGGCGGATGTGGTGGGAGATGGAGATTGAGAGGCGAGTTATACGGTGATGCTGAGATTGAAGGTAAGGTCAATGGACTCAGTCGGCGAGGTGAAGCTTGCGGCTTCGATGCATTGAGTCTTGAATGATTTAGGGCTGAAAGTAGCCCCTTTTTGACAACTACATCTCCGACTCCATCATCACAGTACTATCTATCCTCTTGAAATACTCTACTGTACATGTTTGTGTAGTTTTATTTCTACATACTTTGATCTACGCATGTATGTCTCTGTATATGAAGGCTTCTTCTCCGACCGATATCAGAGATCAAGTCCCTCTCTAACCAACTTCTCCCACTCCCTAACATCCTCAACCTCGCTCATCTGTCCAGCCATAAGATACAGCACATTTCCAAGCACCCTTGAATGAATATTCCACTCTCTCATCCCTCCATTCAGCAACTTTTGCTGCAATCCCCTCGCCACATTCGAAGTATACCCAGCACCTTCGGGATCCTTTAATGAAATTGCCAAAACTGACCCAAGAGCCCAGATACTGTCTACACGCTCACTTGCATGCGATAGTGCGTACACAAAGTCTTTTGACCAGACACTCCATATTTGTGGCGTGTCAGCTGTGCTATTGCTGCTAGCAGTCTCTGGAGTAGTAAGTGTAGTACCGAAGACGTTCTTGATCTTGCTAATAGACGATCCGCCCCCAGCCAAACCGGTCCAGTCCTTTTTGAAAGTACTCCATGCTCCACCTTTATCAAGTCCTACCAATGTCTTGATAGATGTGTCAGCAACTTGGCAACCAATTGCATGTGCAGTGTAGCTATGGCCATGCAGTAAAGCATCCGCCTTGTTATCAGCCAGGAAAGCATCAAAGATGCTGCGACTGGCAAGAGTCACTGACAGGGGTAGAAGACCACCCGTAAGCAGCTTGGCGTGGGCAGAGATATCGGGGTCGATATGAAGGAGAGAGCAAGAAGAGTGATGGCCGAGACGATAGAGACCTGTAAAGACTTCGTCTGCGACTATCGGAAGACCAGTCCACGAGACGTTATTAGATGTGGATGTGGTGTTAGACGACGTCTCCGTTTCAGCAATACCCGAGAACACCGCAGCAGAGTCTCGGACGACATTGGTGAGTACACGCTGGAAGAGCGGATCCACCAGGAGCATACCGCCTGCTCCGAGAACAACAGGCTCCATTACCAATGCGCCAAATCGTCGACCATGTTGCTGCACAAGACGCTCAATTGTACCTCGAACATGCAGCTCATAAATCTTTACTAACTCGCCATCATCTCTACCTTTGGCGAATACATCTTGTAGTGATTCGAAGCTCGCAGCGGATTCTTGTTCTCCTGCTGTAGCAATTGTCTCGGGCAGATCAATCACCCACTTACCCTCCCTTAACTTGACACTTGGGCACTCAAACCAGTATCCTCGTCCTTTGTACCAAGGTATCTTCTCGTTATACACGGACGGCTCAGAGAGATCCATTGCTCCCATTGTGTCACCATGATAACTGCCCATCAGACCTAGAACCTCGATGTTTTGACCTGGGGTATCCCAGCCATATCGCACACATGCTGCCTTAAGTGCCATTTTGACCGCTACTTCCATAGCTGTGCTACCATTGTCGGAGTAGAAGACTTTGTCTAAACGAGGATTATCGAGGACGCTCAGCATGCGCTGTGCTAGAGAAAGTGCGGGCTCATTGACGGCTTCGGCGAACATGACGTGTCCATATCGGCCTGCTGCATAGGCTGCTGCAAGTGTTAGATCTGGGTTACCATGGCCGAGACCTTGTGTCCACCATGATGCAGAGCCGTCCAGTGTAGGAATTAGCATGTTACTTTCTGTGGGTGTTGGCTGAGTATCGCTCTTCGTGACTACAGCAGGCTCTACTGGCGCGCGATATGTCTGGAAGTAGTCGCCATATGCCGAATCAATAGGTGTGATAGTTTGTGCTTTTAGATGTTGATGTTGTGTAAACGGCCACCATATACAGTCCATGGCCCTCTCTGCCATCGAATCCAGACTATCAATGCGTCCTTGATGAGCATGAAGCAGATTTTGAGCAAACCCACGAGCAGAGAAACTTGATTGTGGCGTTTCTTGCTCAATATCGTCGTAATATTGCTGCATATTCTGAACGTCATCGTTGCCACGTTCCGGTGGATGTGGCGCTGTAAGAAGCGGAATATTGCGGTCTCCAAAATATTGTTGGAAGTACTCGAAGTTCTTATAGTAGGAGTCGCGAAGAACTGTGACACCTTCGATATCATAGCCACGCATTTTCAAGCTTTCGTAGGCAGAGATTGACGTCGATATGCCACCCAAATGCCAGTCTGCAACGAAGACGATTGGTAGACGAAGAGAACGGTATAGCTCTGCTTGCAACGTTCCTGATGGTCCAGGAGAGTTAGGACCACCGGCAGTCTCGACCAGCATGAAACCTGAGCCGTGTCGTGCATTTTCTTGTATTTGTGATGATACACCTTGTAGTAGTGTCTTGTCTGGCACGCTCCGCTTCAACGACTGCGCAGCAAGATGCGGACTCACAGGATCGTCGAATTGATACAGATTCTGTGTTGTGATCCCTCGAGCATGGCGATTTAGATGTAGCACATCTGCATCATCAGCTGCTCCTGTAGATACAGGCTTGAGATACCAAAGTTTCTCAGTAGGCGAAACACTTCGGACTGCCCTAGTGATTATGGTTGAGAATATGGTCTTGCCAGCGTCTGTATTGGCGCCAAAGACTTGGTAAGTACGGAAATGGCGCCAGAGGCCAGAGCCTATTGGGGACATTGTATTTTCTTCCTTCAGGGATTAGTCATACAAGGGTGTCACAGACTTCAGTTCAGCATAGCCTCTGGGAATCATACAATTTGCAGCCAGATTTCAAACGAAAGTGGAAGGCCGAAACTGGATCGCAGAAATTGAAAGAAGAGACTAAGTAGTAGGGAGTGATTGAGGCTCAAAAAAGGTTCCTGGGAGCGATCTCCGAACCAAGATTCCCAATGCATGATCGACAGGAGGCTTCTCGGAAACCTTAAATCCTCCATGCAAAAGATACCAACACATTGACAGCGCATCTATTCGTGCTCTGTTACTGTTTCTTTATCCTACATTTGTGTCACAGACACTTCGACAAGCCCACCTAAAACTACTCATATAACACGCCTAGAGAGCTGCTTCGATATACGCCTTATCACCACCCTACCTCATCACACTATGCCTCCATCAATTCAACAACCCCACCTCTTCACCTCCATGCAGCATCTCCTCACTAACCGCGAACGAAACTCCTCACGCCGGCGCCTCTCCCTCTCAACACCCACATCCACCGATTTCTCCTCTAATGACTTCCTCTCCCTCTCTACCTCATCCGCCCTCCGAACAGCCTATCTCGCTGAACTCACTGCATCATCTCATATCCCGCTTGGCAGTGGAGGTTCGCGCCTCCTCGACGGCAACTCCACCTACGCAGAAGACATAGAAAAGGATATAGCAGAGTTTCACAACGCACCGGCAGCATTACTATTCAACTCTGGCTTCGACGCCAACTCAGGTATATTTTCGTGCTTACCCCAATTAGGAGATGTAGTGCTGTATGATGAGTATATACATGCAAGTGTGCATGAGGGGATGAAGTTGTCAAGAGCTGGTGTAAGGAGGAAGTTTGTGCATAATTCGGTGAAAGAGTTCACAAGGGTGCTGGGGGAGGTGGTACAGTGTGATGAATTGGTACGGGAGGGGAAGAGGAACGTTTTCGTGGCAGTGGAGAGTGTGTATAGTATGGATGGCGATGTTGCGCCGATTGTGGAAATATTGGATATACTGGACGACAGATTACCATTAGGTAATGGACACCTGATTGTGGACGAGGCACATTCGACAGGTGTCTTTGGTGACCACGGCCGCGGTCTGGTATGTGCCTTGGGTGTCGAAGATCGCGTACTGGCTCGACTTCACACATTTGGCAAAGCACTCTCGTCAGGTGGGGCTGTTGTACTATGTCCACCGATCATGCGAGAATATCTCATCAACTACGCACGAAGTCTCATTTATACAACAGCAATGGGACTACCAACGCTAACCATGATTAAAACAGTCCACAGGTTCATTCGGCAAGGAGAAACGCAAAGTGCACAGAAACAGCTGTGGTATCTTATCTCATATCTGAATGAGAAGCTGTTACAACTTCCTGATACACCATTTCTAGATGTACCGAAAGAGCTTTCGAAAAGCCCAATCTTCTCCCTGGTTACACCATACCCGCGAAGTCTTGCAAACTTCTGTCAGTCGAAAGGCTTTGTAGTCAGGCCGATTGTGCCGCCGACAGTACCTACAGGCGGACAAAGAGTTAGAGTGTGTTTGCACTCTGGTAATACCACAAGTGAAGTCGATCAGCTCGTGGAGCTCGTCAGGATCTGGATAGAGAAGCAGCACGGAGCTGAATCGGAAGATCCATCAACAGCCTTGAAAGCGTCGCGTGGGCATGGTGGCGTGAATAGTGCTCGATTGTAGGAGCTGAACAGTATGACGCCTTTCAGCGCTCTCTGTACTTCATCATCCCACGACCCTTTAGCTTCACCACACCACTACTTACGTCGTCACCGAAATCCTCAGCGCCTAATCTACCACTGTTATCGTCGCGAGGTCTACCATACGGTCCACCTCCTCTATCACGATTCGAATAGTCGTTATAACGACCTCCTCCACGCCTGTCTCTATCATCTCTAGAACTATCTTGGCCACCACCATAACCCTCGTTTTCACGTCGTCGTTCATAGTGGTTCGGTAATGAGCGGCGTCGTCGATAGTCATCAGATTCGTCCACCCTCTGGCGTGGCTGGCGAGAAGGCGAAGGACCTCTACGCCGATCCGATCGCTCATCTTCTCTTCCTTCTTTGATCACAGGTGGTGGCGATCTACCTTGCTTCCTCGGAGACTGCTTGCGTACACGACCTCGCCGCGTCTCATCTAATTCAGCATCGCTACGTCTTCGATCTCTTTTCTGAGGAGGTTTGGGTGAAATGGAAGGCGTACGGGAACCTCGTCGATCACGGCTTTGGGATCTTGACTTTGAACGTTTGTCGCGCGAGATGGATCCGTGCCTTCGCTTACGACCTCGATCATCTGAACTGTAGCCTGGCGTGCTCATTCCAGATGCTGTGGGCTCTGGTACCTTCTTGCGACGTTCAAGCTCTCCACAGTGCGAGACTATGACATCTTCTCTAGGACAGTCATCATCGTCGACGTCGAGCTTGGCTATTCGCTCCAGTGTCTGCTGGCCAGATACTACATGTCCAAATACAGTGTGCTTTCCATTCAAGTGTTCACATGAAGCGAGCGTGATGAAGAACCTGGTGGGATAAGTCAGTATATAGCTATAATAGCAACGATATTGATAGATGTTCATACTGACTACTGTTCGTATTCTTCCCTCTGTTTGCCATGCACACAAGATTTGCACCGTCGATGGGTCTCCAGTCGAGGTTCTCATCGTCAAATACTCCATCAGTGAGTGCAGCTCGGCCACCTGAGCCATCTCCTTTCGTTGTGTCCCCTCCTTGTATCATGAACTCATCGATGACACGGTGGAAGCGACTGGTCTTGTAGGTGAGCGGTGGGGTTGTTCCTGTACAGAGCTGGCGGAAGCTGAAGCAGATTAGCATCTAAAGCTAAGCATGATGATCGTGTGAGCAGTACTTCTCGCATGTCTTGGGTGTTTTGTCGTTGAAGAGCTCAATAGTGATGCGCCCGGCCGGCTGCGTGCCTATCGAGATGTCTAGGAAGACTCTCTGTCGTTGAGGCATTGTTGCTGTGGATGTAGGAGAAGGGAAGAGATGGGCGCGCGGTAGATTTACCAAAGATACACAATGTGGGGCCAATGTCGATCTCAAAAGTTGAAACAGCATCACTACATCCTGAAACACTACCATTGCAAAGTAGAGACTAACACGTCCAAGGCAATGTTACACTCATCGGCGTGTCTGACTGCATCCTTCGCATCCACAACTGCGCGAAGACCTATTATATCACTATCTGCAGCATGCTGGCGACAACAATGCCGCTTCTACGCCTCCAAACCTAAGCCCGCACGAAAGACACAATCCACAGCTCCACGAACTACGCATGCGCCTCCTATCGCTCCTATAAAGCCTCGCCAGGCTCCAATGCAGTCCGCTGCCGCCTCAGCGACACCATCTCGTGCAACCAATGACACCTACGTCAACCCAACAGATCTGTATACACATACACTGGCGCAGCGGCAATCATCCACACTCCTGTATCTTGCACCAACTAGCAACGTCTTTCCAATATCATCTCTCAGCGTCTCCGGTTTTGCGCTCTCATACGGCTTCTATCATCTCTACGACGCACTGCTTGTCGTGCATCCTGGCCTGTAGGTTGATATCCTCCTTCATATACTCTGGCAAGAATGGTGACTATATGAACAGGTGGTGGGTCGTTCCATATCTGAACGCAGGAGTCGCTGTCTTCATGCTGGGCGTAGGCACATGGGTAGGATTAGGTGCGCGACGTCTCGCTGGGTCGATAAGTGTAGTACCAGCACATTTATCACAAGCCGCTACACCAGGCTCATCTGGATTGCTCATGAGCATAGAGCCGCGAAGGATACTACCTTTTATGTCTAAGAAGCCAATAATATGCACGTTAGCAGAAGTGGGGATGGGTAATAGGGTCACGCCGCTCGCTAAAGGTGATGATACCAAAGGCAGAGTTCTGGGTCGTGTGGATAAGAGGAAGCCTGGAGAGAGGGAAGAGGGAGACAGAACTCTCGGTAATCTTCTCAGCACACCATTCTCCAATGCTCTGAGGAGTCTAAGCAGATCTATTGGGAGACTGATTGGAAGGGAAGGGTTTGTTAATCTGGAAGTTAAAGGAAAGGCATGGAAGATAGATGCAAGGCAGGGGTGGTTGTTGGATGATGGGCAAGGTGAGCAGGCTCTGTTCTTGAGTCGTGAATCGCTTCAGCTAACCACACACTTCACAGCTCTCGATCGATTGATGAGATTCCGATGAATTGCATGATAGGTTCAACAGGCAGGCACTTCGCATTGCAGGGCGACGTCATACTTGGAGACACTTGTTATTTTTGCAAGGAGATAGCACGCTCGTCAGGCAGATACCACGTCGCGCCAGATCGTGAACCTCGACTGGAGCTGTGATCCTCCTTTTACATCCCAAAGTAAGCTTCGGGGATACGCTATCAAGATCAAAATGGTTTGAGGAAAGATTGCTGTGGAGGAGTGCCCTGGCTGTAAGCTCATCAAGATTGATGTCTTGAACTGAAAATATCTCCAAACACATGTTTCTGGGGTCTTAAAGCAAATCGACGCTGTAGTTACGATCATGATCCCAAAAGCCACGCGCCTTGGCTGGCTACCTTACTTTCTTCAGACAGAATAATGCTGTCTTTCCATGGTCTTCACGCATTTCCTGTCCACTAAACCACATTCTGCTCAGAAGTACTCCTAGAGGTTCTTACTTGATTCATCTTGCCTCACTATTGTCATGTACCACAGATCGTGCCGTGTCAATGTCATGCAATCTTATTACGTCTTCATAATGTCGCCAGTATTGCGCTTGTCAAGGCCATTCTTTTACCACTTCCTCTCTCAAGCCTTCTTCTTCAGCTTCGCTGCCTTCTTCTTGTTGCTCTGAATCATTACTACGCCCAAGAAACTCCCAACGACTGCCGAGCCAAGTAATATGAGGATAACTGGAATGCGGATTGCCCATACGCGAGGTGGAAAGAGGCTTTGTAGGGGGTGATCTTCATCCACGAAAGGCTGTGCTGGAATTAGTAACTGGAAAGCGCGATCGTTCGTGGATTATGTACCATGAAAAGGGCCCATGTTGTGTAGTATGTGAAGACGACCGTGGCAACGATGAGCATTGCAAGGCCTACGAGACGATCCTAAACAAAGTCAGCACTGAAAACAACATGCGCCGCAGGAGCGAATGAGTTCAAGGTCCGCTCGGTGGCGGAGGCCTCTGCTCGATGGGCTCCTCTTAATAACCACGCAAATGAACTCACCATGATGTTCTTTCTAGATCTTGATCGTGACACTTCGACAACTTCCCAGTTCGCGACTCCTTCTTCTGTTGTTGATTGGCATTGGCATAGACCCCTGATTACCCCAGACTCAGCAGGGTTATTGCTATTGCAGTCATCGATCCTTGGCAACAATCTGAGCGCAGTTGCAGATTCTCTTCTCGCGTCTTCTGTCCACAAGTTTGTCTTTCGAGAACAGCCATCAACATGGATATTGATGTGGAAGCGCCGCAGCTTCAGTCAGCCGTACGCTTGCCCACACCTGATCCAGATTTTCAAGAAAAAGAAGAGGTTTCTCTTCCTGCTAAGCGCAAGCAACCTTCCTTTTCACGATCACCCTCGCCACAAAGACGCCCTCGTTCACCTTCACCACATCGCCGATATTCACAATCTCCAGAACGCAGGCCTAGATCACCATCACCACGACGCGGTGCTGCATTTCGTGATGTTGATCGTCGTCGAGCCGCTGAACGTGAACGTCAACTGAATGAGCGTCTGAGAAATGAGGAGGAAACCAAACCTTTGACCGAGGAGGAGAAGCAGGAGAAGGCAAAGGCTGAATACCAACGATTACTGAATGCAAGATCTGGTGGAACTTATATCCCTCCTGCGCGACTTCGGGCTTTACAGGCACAGGTGACTGACAAGAAGAGCAAGGAGTTTCAGCGCATGGCTTGGGAGGCTCTAAAGAAATCAATCAATGGTCTCATCAACAAAGTGAACGTCTCCAACATCAAGTACATTGTCCCAGAACTTTTTGGAGAGAACCTGGTTAGAGGGAGAGGACTATTCTGCAGAAGCATAATGAAGGCACAAGCTGCTAGTTTACCATTTACGCCAATATATGCTGCTATGGCAGCTATCGTCAACACGAAGCTTCCTCAAGTTGGCGAACTGCTCATGAACAGATTGATTATGCAGTTCCGAAAAGCATACAAGCGCAACGACAAGACTGTCTGTTTATCTTCAACCACCTTCATTGCGCATCTGTGTAATCAGCAAGTTGTACATGAACTCCTAGCGGCACATATACTACAGCTCCTCCTCAGCAAGCCTACAGACGACAGTGTTGAGATTGCGGTTGGACTAACGAGAGAAGTTGGCCAACATCTGGAAGAAATGAGTGGTCCAATTGCTCTCCTCGTCTTTGACCAATTCAGGCATATCTTGCACGAGGCAGATATTGACAAGCGCACGCAATATATGATTGAGGTGCTCTTTCAAGTGAGGAAGGACAGATACAAGGATAACCTCGCTGTGAAAGAAGAGCTGGATCTTGTCGAGGAAGATGACCAAATCACTCACAAGCCACCAGGACTGGATGAAGTAATTGATACGGAAGACAGCTTGAATGTCTTCAAGTTCGACCCAGCATACGAAGAGCACGAAGAGGCATATGCTAAGCTCAAAGCTGAAATCCTTGGAGAGGGCGAAGGAAGTGATGACGAATACGAAAGTGATGAAGAGTCGGATACAGAAGAAGCGAAGCAAGAACGCCAATTGGAAATCCAAGATCAATCGAATATGGACTTGACGAACTTGCGACGAACTATTTACCTCACTATTAATTCTAGCGCAGATTTCGAGGAATGTTGTCACAAGTTGATGAAGATCAATCTACCGGCTGGAAAAGAGTCAGAGCTGCCTTCCATGATCATTGAGACGTGTTCGCAGAGGCCGACGTATGAGAAGTTCTATGGATTGGTTGGAGAAAGATTTGCGAGACTTAACAGACTGTGGATGGATCAGTTTGAGATGCAGTTTATGAAGTATTACGATACTATTCATCGATACGAAACCAATCGCCTTCGCAACATCGCTAGGTTTTTTGGTCACGTTCTTGGTAGTGATGGGATTGGCTGGCACGTTCTGTCAGTTGTGCATATGAATGAGGAGGAGACCACTTCAAGCAGTCGTATCTTCATCAAGATTCTTTTTCAGGACCTTGTTGAGATTATGGGAATGAAGACTCTGCAAGAACGTTTAAGAGAACCCAGTCTCCAGGCAAGCTATAGTGGCATATTCCCGACGGACAACCCCAGAAACACTCGCTTTGCAATCAACTACTTCACCAGTATCGGTATGGGTCCTGTGACGGAAGATATGCGCGAGTTCCTCAAGAACATGCCGAAACCTGCTCCAGCAGCGTTGCCTGCTCCAGCTAAAGCAGCTGCAAGATCGGAAAGTGTCAGCTCATACTCGAGCTATTCATCATACACCGGCTCTTCTCGCTCATATAGCTCATCTCGATCTCGATCTCGATCACGATCACGCACACCACCACGTCGCGATGCGGGAAGGTCGCCCGCAAGAGGTAGAGCCCCTGAAAGAGGTCGTCCTCGTGATCGTAGTGTCAGCTACTCAAGGTCCTATTCAAGGTCCAGGTCGAGGTCTCCTGCACGCAAAGCAGCACCAGTTAGTCGCGGAGGTCCATCTCGAAGGAGATCTCCATCTCGATCGATATCGCGCTCTCGCTCAGCTTCGTACACTCCACCACCACGTCGTAGTAACGCGCGTCGTTCTCCCTCTGGATCAATCTCGCGCTCACCACCACCACGTCGAGGTCGTCCAACCAGATCTGCTAGTCCACCACAAAGAAGGAATGCAAGAAGAAACACTTCAAGCGTGTCCGGATCACGCAGTCGTTCACCAACTAGGGGAGCAAGAGGTGGTGCTAGAAGGATAAGCCTGTCAAGAAGCCCTTCACGTTCGCCACTGCGTAATGGTAGAGCTGGAGGTGGTGGCAGGAGACGAAGTCCTTCGCCTGTCCCTAGGAGGCGTGCGAGTCCTCCACGTCAAAAAGAGAGAAGCTTGAGCCCATATTCGAAGAGAGTGGCTATGTCTCGTGCTGCTGGAAGAGTCTAGGTAGTGATGCACGAGATTTACGGATTCTTTTCACAATGACCGCCAATTACGACAATAATAGTCCTTCGATTAACCCCTTAGAGCACTCACAAAACATGCAACCTCAAGCACATAAAAATGACGAGTGTGTGCGGTAGATGGCTACCTTCATACCAACCAATGGGAAAAGCGCTGCCACATGAACAAAGCTCTCTCCGCCTTTCTGCTTCTGGAATCTCAGCTTCATCGCTTCCGCAATCTATAGCGTCTCAAGGTATATGGAGCAGAAGTCTAAACCATTGGCAAAACCAACAGCCTACGACCCTACCGTTTGTTCACACCGACACTCCAGACAGTGGTATCAGTTCTGAGTCTCAGAGTGTCCGTCAATATCACATAGCATACGGTAGCATAAATAACGAAATCATTCGATTCTACATAATAAGCCATAGCTTTCCTCGTCTTCTAGATCTCTCACGGGCTCATCAATCCGATGTCGTATTCAAGAAATTCATCTCATGTACAGACTTGTCGTTGTTGATAAAGTGCACAAAATTTGACATAAATTATAGATCCTCTTCGGCAGATCCCGAGTCTGGGGAAGCGTGAAGGTGACGACGATCATGCGTCATGGCCTATTCGTCTGCTTAGATCATCTCTCAGATTTCACCTATCCTCGATCAACGTACACTATAGATCCCATATAAGCTAGAAAGATGCAAGGCATTGAGAAACTCGTTCCCCTAGAACCTGGCAAAGTGATGGTGATCCGCAAAGTGACGCAGAACATCACGACCCTCTCAGTACGCTTAAAATATAGATCTCTAGACGAAACAATGCTGACTGAAGTCCCCAGCTTCCCTTCAAACGCACAGGATTGATAAAGGTTGGTGGTCGCGCAACTCTCGGTATGATATGAACATATTTTTTCAACTCAAACACAACCCAAGCTGATACCGTGACTATAGTCCGTCTTCCCAGCGGCGGCGTCGCCTGCTTCTCTCCCGTTGCGCTCACTGATGAGGTCCGCAACACTGTCAAAGAAATGGGTACGATGAAGTATCTTGTGGCGCCAGATTACGAACATCACATCTCTATGACGCCCTGGCACAAAGAGTACCCTCAAGCAAAGGTCATTGGTGTTGAAGGTCTTGACGAGAAGAAGACGAAGGAAGACATCAAGTTCGACGTCATCTTCACCAAGGAAAACAGACACACTCTCAAGGTCGACGAAGAGTTTGATAAGGAGTTTGACGTCGAATATGTGCCTGGTCATGGTTCGTCTTCGTATCATAGTTCTTGAAAGAAGTTATGTGCTGATGTTCCCTAGGTAACAAGGAGCTGGTGGTCAACTACAAGAGAGAGAAGACACTGATTGAGGCGGATCTTCTGTTCAACCTCCCGGCCAAGGAGCAATACAGCAAGAGCGATGAGAGCCCCTACCAAGGCATTCTTACCTCCATGTTCAACTACGGCGGTGCTGCTGTGGGTGATGCTACTTGGCACAGGAGAATGTTGTGGTATGGCATTGCTGTGGACAGATCAAGCTTCAATGAGAGCGTGTCGAAGATTGACAAGTGGGACTTTGACCGCATCATCCCTTGTCATGGAGATGTGATTGAGACTGATGGAAAGAGCGCGTTCAGAAATGTGATGAAATGGCATCTTGAAGCCTTCGCCGCCGGGAACAAGCAGTAAGAGAGCTTCATGTTGGATGTTCTGCGTCTACTGATTACGGTTGAAAATCAGAAGAATGCTACAGCGTCTCACGAAGTAGCTATGTCGAACGATTCGGTAAGTATCTGGGTTTGGTGTTGGGGATGGAAAGCATTGCATGGCAGGAGTAACGGATGAAGGATAATACCCATGGCGAATAGCGTAACGAATTGAAGCATTTAATTGTAGTCGTCTTCTGGTGTAGATACCCCTCCGCCCAGAAAATTAAAGTTACATCTAGATCCACTTCTGTCCGAGTCTCAAAATAGGGATGGAGATCACCAACAACACAGTACACTATACCACAGCACAGCATAGCACAGTCCAACTGCATAGCCTCGCCTTTCCTCCTCGCTTACCTGTCCGCCATTCTTCTCCATCATCTCTGGAGTTCCCGCCAGATTCGCAGCATCTTCCCCCACGTTCCTTCCTCCCGCTGGCCATCACCTCCTCAAGCAATGCTGAAACCCTGAAAGACCAATGTCCTGGAGCCTGCTAGAACGCTTCTTCGAGAGCGAGCACTTCAACAACGATCCATCCCTCGCCGTCTCTTACCTCTTCCGTTACTCCAACCACATTGGCATCCAGTATGCACTCTGCAACAAACTCAGACAATTCGCGTATGAAGAGATTGAATTCTACCTCCCACAACTATGCCACCTCCTCGTCAGTGTCGACAGCGAGTCAATGGCGCTCGAGTCCTTCGTCTTGGATTTGTGTATGGAGTCCGTGAGTGGAGCGCTACTGGTATGCTTTATCTTCAAACCTGGAGAAAGATATGTGCTCATGAATTGAAACTAGACATTCTGGCTTTTCCAAACACACTTGCATGACCTTTCGAGTACTCCACAATCGCCTACATTCCGGACGTGTAGACGGATATTCAACAAAGTTCAGCACATAGTATTCGGCGGATATGGACCTTATGAAGAGCTCAAGATCCATCAAAATGTCCTGCCGACAACCGTACTCGCCAGTATAGTGCTGGCAGGCGTGGCTGCTCCCTTTCTCCCGCGACAGCTGGGTCCAATGATTATTGCGCAAGCACGCAGACCACAACCTGTAGAAGCTGCCACCACGGAAGCCGGCCAGAAAGAGGAACCCATGAGTCCACGCATACAGAGGAGTAATACCGTAGCTGGTGATAGGTCTGAGAGGAGAATAAGGTCATCTCATGTCCGTACAACATCTTATACTTCGCCTGCTACTCCTGCACCAGAAACAATACAGCTTAAAATACCACGACCGAGGCCGCATCCGAATCGTCATCAAACTGCTATTACTACCTCACAGTTACGACCTCAACTCAGCCCGCTAGTCAACCACCGCGATAGCCTTAAAATGTCTAGCACCCACTCCTTACCTGATATTGCCAAAGTAAGCGCCAGTCAGCGCATAAAACTTGAACGGCAGTCCTCCTCTATTAGCGTCACCAAGCGCTTTCCGGACACGTCGAGACGTTGTTCACCAATCCTGCATAATCAGCCGCCAGTGGAAAATCTTACAAGAGAGCAGCAAATCCATCTACTAAGGTCGAACTACTTCCGTAGTCAGACATTATTCTTGACTGCTCTGGAAAGCATATCAAATCGACTAGTGCCTGTACCTAAACCAGCCAGACTTAGTGCGCTTAGGGCTGAGTTGGCCCTGATCACGCAAGATTTACCTGCTGAGGTTGACATTCCTATGCTGTGTCCAGCTACACTTATTGATGGCTCGCCAAGCAAAAGCAAGCATCACAGAGTAGTGCGTATAAATCCTGCGGAAGCAACTAGTCTGAATAGTGCAGAGAGAGTCCCTTATCTACTGATGATTGAAGTCTTGCGTGAGGACTTTGACTTCAATCCAGACACCGAAGTCAACCAAGCATTAATCGCGAGTTTACAAGCTCAGAAAGAACCCGGCAGGCGGAGACTATTCGACACTCGCCATGATACTCGCTTCTCCACAGACGTGGTACCTGCGGTAGGTGCTGATAGCGTATTTGAGCCAGCGAATGGTGACCTTGGTAATACGGAACTTCTACATCAGTTTACAGAAGATGAAGTGGTTCGTGGTGAACACACTACGCCAAACCACACCAATGATCCATACCTCAGGTCAGTCGTACCCCGATCTTCTAGTGGTGGAGGTACACTATCCACACGATCGGTACTGTCGACTCCCAGAACGTCAGACCAGCCCAATAGTAGAGGTGTCAGTCCTGGACCAGGATTGTACTCGTCTTATAAAGCAGACCAGCAAGACTTATCAGCAATGGCAACACACATGCGTACAGCAGCTCAAATGCTCACCCAACTCGACATCAGTGGCGCTAAACGACCAAAACAAGAAGTAGAAGCAATAAAAGCAAAAATCATCGCTAGCATGCAAACACTCGAAGAACAAAGCTTCAGCGAAGCGCAACGTCCCAGCTTTGACACAATCATGGCCAATGTCCAATCAAGCGGCACTTCAAGTCCTGCAGATTTAGAAGAAACACTAGACGTCGACCCAACAACCGTCACCGGCGCCGGCGCAGCACGCATGGAAAACGACCAAAAGACCGGCGGTGTCCGACGAAAAGGCGATCGAGACGACCCCAGCGCCGCCATGTTCGGCGAAGACTGGAACACCAAGCGCGAACGCATCCGCCGCTCCTCGCCCTACGGCCGCGAACCAAACTGGGATCTCCTCAGCGTCATTGTCAAAACAGGCTCCGATCTCCGCCAAGAAATGTTTGCGACCCAACTCATCCGCATCTGCGCCAAAATCTGGGAGGATGCAGGCGTAGGCGTTTGGGTTAAGAATATGCGTATCCTCGTAACAGGCGAATCATCCGGCCTTATCGAAACAATCGCAAACGGCGTGTCTCTGCACTCCCTTAAACGCTCGCTCACCCTCGCCACGATAGCATCGGGAACTAACCCCCGCAAGCGCATCGCGACGCTGAAAGACCACTTCGTTCGCACCTTTGGCGAACCAGACACTGCTGCGTATAAAGCTGCAGCGGACGCGTTCTGTCGCAGTCTAGCGGCCTACAGCATCCTGAGCTACATCTTGCAGCTCAAAGACCGGCATAACGGCAACATCTTGATTGACAGCCACGGCCACATCGTGCACATCGACTTTGGCTTCATGCTCAGTAACTCGCCCGGGTCTGTAGGCTTCGAAGCCGCGCCTTTCAAACTGACGCATGAATTCGTTGACGTGCTTGGTGGGCCATCCAGTCCTGACTTTGAACAGTATAAAAGTCTGTGCAAAGAGGCGTTTGTGGCGCTTAGGAAGAGCGCGGAGGGTGTCCTGAGTGTGGTGGAGATGATGGGCAGAGAGAGTAAGATGGCGTGTTTTGGAGCGAATGGAGCTGTTGTGGTGGGTAAGGGACAGGAAGGGTATGTGACGGGACAGTTGAGGGGGAGGTTTGTGTTGCAGTTGAGTGAGAAGGAGGTTGGGGGTTTCGTGGAGGATTTGGTGGCGAAGAGTTTTGGGAGTTATTATACGCGCTTGTAAGTCTCTTTGTGCTTTGTTGGTGTGGTGCGATCCAGTTTGTGGCGATAGTGCTAATCTGTGGGGTGTAGGTATGATACGTTTCAGTATCGAACACAGGGAATCTATTAGATGGAATGAAAGTAAGGGGGAGAGAGTGGCTGCTTCCAGTGCAACATCGGACACGAAATTACTGACAGATATGATATGGATGTTATCTTAAGAGAAAAGAGACAATGGATGGCGACCTATGATGGAATTAAATGCATTGTATAGACGCATGATGACGGATGGACGTGTTGGACGATAAATCTAGTGGAATGGCATGGCACATATTTATAGACACAAAGGTATATTCTGAGTATATGGTCGAAATGAGACTGGATGCATTACAAAATCAGTATGACGGATGATTGAAAGAATACCTACTGTATTGCAGTGACCGATAATGTCTGCGACTGCGCATAGTCTGATGGCTATAGTGCAGTCACATTTTTCTTGATCGAACTGGCGTCCTGGGCTGGATGATCGGGTGCTGTTGTAAAAGTTTTTCAAGCGAGTGTGGCTGTACAGAGACGCGAATGTCGTATTGGGATTGATCCGGTTTTGCCAAGGTGAATACTAAAAATCAATCGACTTGTTTAGCCATTCTGGATGTTGTGCTTACGTCTCAATCAGGAGAAAGAGCTTGCCGATGTGAAGTTATGAGCGAGGAAGCGTGTATGTTGGTCTTATAATCTTTCATTACATTATCAGTAGAATTTTGCTACTACCTGCAACTATCAAGTGTTGCGATATGTCCCATCTCTGAGCTTCTATAATGCGCAAATGCATATAATTGCGTGTATCCATCCCTACTCAAATCTTCTTGATTCAAGGAATCTTCCCATTCCAGCTAGACACAAAAGAAACGCCCTGACCCTTTATACAAAGTCGCCAACCATGCACTTCATTCATTCCCACCTCAAAGGTCCTCACCACCGCCCAACACAACCTGCGGCACAACCACGGCACCACCACCCCTCTTAAAAAACACAGTCGCAGTCAAACAAGTAATTTTCTCATTATCCTTCGTGTACACATCCGCAAGCACCGTGTACTTTCCAGGCGGAATCTCCTTGGGCAACTGCACCGTCTTGCTGAGCGTCATCTCACCCTTCTTCAGAGGACACTTGAGATCGACTTTGTCGGCTTGTTCGCACAAATCGACTTCTTGGTTCAGAATGCGGATGAGACCGTATTTGACTTGGATGTGGACTTTGGCGCCTTCGTCGATGTCGGTGGAGAGGGTGCCTTGGGCGGAGATGACGAGGTCGGTGCCGCTATGTGAGATGTGTTAGAGTTGGTGCAAAGTGTGAATGAGTTGAGCAAACAGTGATGGACTTGGGCTTACGCAGATGGTGGGTTGGGGTTTAGATCGACGTGGTCGATGCTGAGGATGTAGTCGGATGGGTTGGCGCAGTAGAGGAGAGGGTTCTCGCCGGGAACTGGGAGGGGGTCTTCATTGACGTTGATGGAGTTGCCAAAGACGGAGGGGAATGCGATGGCTGAGGCGGAGAGGAGGGAGACGAGGGCGATCGAGAACTTCATCTTGCCGTGTCTGGAGGTACGAAGTTCAGCTGAGTTGAAGGTGGTGATGTAGTTGCGACGACGGGGATGAGACAGAGTTCAAAGGAGGTGAAGTTGTCGTGACTGATTGTGGCGTCGATCTCAATCCGAAGGAACGAGATGGCTGGCGCCAAGATCATGACGAAAGCTCGTGCTCCTAACCCTGATGCTGGACCCTGCTTGACTACCCTACCGCGTGATTACCCCGCATCTTGGCTGTCTTGTGCAAAGACGACATGGCTTGGTGGTGGCTTTCTCTCGTTGACGACAACATCATCTATGTGCAGCCAGCAAGCGTAAACGATGGCAGTGATAGTAGTGACTTGTGCTCGCAATATGATCTGCGCGAGTCCCGAAAAGAAGATACGTCGCCGTGGCTTTAGTATGGACATCCGGAAAGTCCTGTTTATCTGCTCATCTCCCGAGGTTAACAGCCAAGGACTTTCTCCTCTCTCGCTCTTGTGATACACGTACGCTTGGGGATGATCCTGCTGGTGATCCCCGTGATGTATATGCTTTACACTTTTATAGAGCAAAAGCACTCGGTTATGCCAGGTTCCGCACCCTCCATCTCCATCTGGCCGTTGTTAAAGCTACCTTATACTTCTCCAGAGATCTACAACTATACAACTCCACGAATTATGCTTGGTTCCCAGCTCTTGCTGTTTTATGATTTGTTCATCCACGACAGGTACTGGTCCCGTACCCCCAGTACCTGCTGACTTTTTAGCTGCAATCTTCAGGGTGCCGTCTCATCCCAACTTTCCGAACCACGATACCCCATCTTTGCTTCACAGTCGATCACGGCAATTCCCCCCTTGAACGGACATGCGGAGGATGGAGTGTTCGTGTACTTATAGCTAGCTGAAGTTTCCCTCGTTCTTTTTCTTGAATCTTGCCGTCTTGTAAAGTTTTTAATACGCATTAGCAATTTTTACAAATTTTTATCTTCAATACATTCTCAACATTACACCTGAACATTTGCAGCAATCATGTCGGGCTCACAAGATCACCTAGACCGTAACATGTCTCGAGAAAAAGATTTTGCACAACGTGACTGGTCACCAGGTTAGTACTTCGCATCAGCCTTTTTGTTTCTCGCGCAACTTCTTACTCAAACTATCCTGACAGACACTCGTGTAGGTGGTGACCATCTCGACGGCAACATGGATCACGGCGAAGCTCTTCGTCGTATGAGGACAGCAGGCTCAATCTCTCTGTCTCCTGAAATGTTCGAGAAATTGTATCTTTCTCCTCAAAACAACGTCAAAGGTGATCTTCGAAAGACCTTTGGCAATCCCACACCACTGGCACTTGTTGGCTTCTTGCTGTCTTTGACACCACTTAGCTGCGACCTCATGGGCTGGTATGTATATGATGATCTGTCACGCAATCGAGCATAGGCTAAACCTCACTCTAGGCGTGGTGCTGGTGAAGGCAATGGCTCTTCAGGTATCGGAGCATACTTCTTCTTCGGTAAGTCTTATGTTCTCTAATACGGATGTTCAATCACTAATTAATGATATAGGTGGTCTTCTCATGGTACTTGGCTCCCTTGGTGAATGGGTCGTGGGGAACACTTTTCCCTTTGTAGTCTTTGGATCTTTCGGTGTGTCTTCAACAGTCTTGCATACTTGCGTGTTACTAACGGATATCTGCAGGTGCTTTCTGGCTCACCTTTGCTTGCGTACTTGACCCAACTTATGGCTCCTTCACAAACTATGCAGCTTACTCCAGCACCCCTGATGTCCCTGCTAGTGGCCTAACCACCGTTGGATTCAATGCTTCGTTCGGCTTCTTCTGTCTGTGGATGGTAAGTTACATTAATAATACCCTTACATCCATTATCATCACTAACATATGCCGTTCCAGGGCGTGTTGTGCCTTGTCTACATGATCTGTGCTCTCCGTACCAACATGGTCTTCGTCGGTATCTTCTTCACCCTCGTCCTTGCGTTTGGCTTCCTCACCGGTGGTTACTTCTACAACGCTCAAGGCAGAACTGCTCTAGCAGGCAAGCTTATTATTGGCGGTGGTGCATGCGCCTTTGTCACCTGCATACTTGGTTGGTGGATCTTCGCGGCTATCCTTCTGGCATCACTAGACTTCCCGTTCGGTCTTCCCGTCGGAGATCTCAGCACTATGATCAAAAGCGCCTCAGAGAAGAAAAAGGAGAAAATGCGCGATGGCGCTATTGCGGATGAGGAGAATGCTGCTGCTACTTGATGAGCGGTTGGCAGTGTTTTGAAAACACGATACCGATGAGCATGGCATTTCTGTAATCAACAAGATGCTCTGCTATGTACTTGATGGTATTTTTTTGTAGTAGTAATCAATAATAACACATAAGTATCTTTATTCTTGCGTGACCACTGGGTTTCATCCTGTTACTTGTTTCTCCTTACTCTTATGAGACAACTCTGCGTTATAGGTTCATGTTTCAATACTTTGCGTGATGTCACGTGTCTCTCGTGCCAAGTGAAGTCGCACCTGCCCACTGCGGTCGTTCGTCCTCCATGTACCAACTTCGGAATGCCTTGGGCGCTTATGGGCTATTCCATGCCTGCGATCGCCGACCTCGCACTGCCTCGCCGTCCTCATTGGCGCGATAAGCAGATGACTCAAATCGATTGATTGTATACCTCATCTGTTGTTATTCCTCTTCAACCACTGTGATTTCGAATTAATTCAGAAAGAACACTGTGGCAGTCATGACCAATTTTACTGTGAGTGCAGGTCGCGCCGCAGCATCAGCCACCATATTGAAGCGATATCATGATGACTTTGGTCCTGGCGCGACCGGCCGCTTTGACTTCACCATATTATTCGAAGATGTATTCTTGTCAATCGTCCCTTCAGTCTTTCTCCTGCTCTTGGGACCGCTACGTATGTATTTACTATATAAGCAGCCTCTCAAAGTCAAGAAATCGTCTGTGCACGAGAGCAAGATGGTAAGCACAGCAATATCTGCATCCGCTACAGAACTTAACTCACCATTTTCAGATATTCTTCTCGTGCTACTCCGTCCTCGAGCTTGCACTGCTTGTGCTGTGGGCTATACAGCCAAGTCTAGGATCTAGCGCCAGTTTCGCGGCGGCTTCATTGTCGTTCCTTGCAGCCCTTTGTTTGACTGGCCTTTCACATCTTGAGCACCTTCGATCTGTTCGGCCGTCAGCATTGATCAACGTATACCTCTTCTTGACGCTGCTCTTCGACATCGCGAAGGTGCGCACACTATGGCAGTACGATGGCACCAGAAAAGTTGGCAGCTGTATATTCAAGCACTATAGGAGTAAAAGTCTTCCTATTAGTCGTCGAAGCTATGGAGAAGAGGGATATTCTGTTCGACCAGTTCAAACACCCCTCTCCAGAAGTCACTGCCGGTGTCTGGAGTATTTCCACGTTCAGCTGGCTATTGTCTCTTCTACGACTCGGTTTTGGCAAAGAGCTCGTGATGAGTGATTTATATCCTGCAGATGATAGCATGACAACAACAGCCCTACTCCGACAAGCATCAAATTCGTGGTCGTCGTGGAAGAACAAAACGAAAGCGCGTGCATTCGTCTGGTCGACAATGCGGAGTCTGAAATGGCAGATGTTCTCATGTGTCATACCGAGATTGTGTCAGATCGGTTTCAAGTATGCACAACCATACCTCGTGGCAAGGACTATCTCATTTTCGGAGAACAAATCTGAAGGTGAAGGTATTGGATGGACACTCGTTGCAGGTAAGTAAATATCGTCGCTGATTGAAGAAAGTGATGAGATCACTACTAACTCGCTCGCCAGCCTTCGGACTTACTTTCAGTGGTCTTGCAGTCTCAACTGCAGTCTTTAAGTATTACACGACTCGGCTAAATACCTGTGTTCGTGGCGAACTCGTTACCATGATTTACACTAATACGATGACTTTAAGCATCGGCGCTCTCGAAGAAAATAAAGCGCTTACTCTGATGAGCACCGATGTCGAGACGATTGTGGTAGCTTTCGGTGATTGGTTCGAACCACTTGCTATTGCTGTCGAGATTTCCATCGCGTCCTATCTGTTATTCAACTTAGCTGGCATAGCATTTGTCGCACCTGCTATTGTAGCTGCCATAGCACTGGGCGGCATCACTGTGGTGGCAAAATACCTTGGTAGAGCACAGAAGGTCTGGATCGAAGCTATCCAGAAGCGCGTCAACGTAACGACTACATGGCTCGGTAATGCCAAAGTGGTAAAAATGCTTGGTTTTACTGATATAATGTCAAACTTGCTCCAGAACCTGAGGGCTACAGAGATCAAATCCTCGAAGAAGTTCAGAAAGCTCTTTCAACTCCGTATTCTGCTATCCTTCTTCGTGCCTCAGCTGGGCCCACTACTTACCTTCACCATGTTTGTTGCCACAGCTGACGCAAGCGGACGCACCTTTGATGCCACTCGACTGTTCTCCATTCTCGCCATTTTAACACTCATTGGCGAGCCCTTCAGTCAACTTGTCAACTTAATGCCAATGTTCGCATCCGCACTCAAATGTTTTGAACGTATACAGGATTTCTTGAACGCCGAGACCAGAAGTGACCATCGACTTGCTCTACAACAAGATGGATCTGGACATGTTAGGGACCTGGTCACACAAGACGCCAGCATCAGCTGGTCGACAAATGGTCCAGCACTACTGCAGAATCTCAACTTTAGCATCAAGCAGGGCCAAATCACCTTCATCTTGGGTCCAGTAGGATGTGGGAAGAGCACCCTCCTAAAAGCCTTACTTGGAGAAGCGCCTCTGACACAAGGCTTCATCTATACAAGAATACCGACTGCCGCTTATGTTGACCAGACTCCATGGATAAAGAATGGTAGCTTTCGCTCGAACGTGCTCGGTATCTCGAACTTCGACGTTACCTGGTATAAAACCGTCCTTCGGGCATGTGCGCTGGATATTGATGTTGCTAAGATGGCTTCCGGAGACAGAACCGCTGTCGGAAGTGGTGGCATATCACTTTCAGGCGGGCAGAAACAAAGACTTGCCCTTGCAAGAGCAGTATATTCCAAACAGTCAGTTGTGATGATTGACGACGCCTTCTCAGGTTTGGACCACGAGACCGAGGAACATGTCTTCTCGAGACTGTTAGGACCGAATAGTCTTCTTCGTAAGGCTGGAATCACTGTACTGCTAGTTACTCATGCGGTTCATCGTCTCTCTTACTCTGATCACATCATCAGTTTAAGCTCGAATGGCTCGATTAGCGAACAAGGCGACTATGAAAAGCTTTCTTCGAGTGGTGGCTATGTTAACTCATTGTCCCTCAAGCATGATACCAGAAGGCCATCAGCGGAGAACGTCGAGGCAGAAGATCCTGCAGCTGCCTCGAAAGCATTAGCAAATATCTCTGCCATGGAGGAAGAAGAAGAGGTAATCCGTAGCCAGACAAGTGGCGATTGGAAGGCTTACTTATACTACTTCGAGCTTTTGGGCAACTGGCGTACGATACTGTACTTTCTGCTGACCTTATCGGCCGGAGCTGGACTAGGACTTCAAAATTTGATACTCACTTACTGGTCGAATGCTGCAAGTGCAGGGGAGGGGAATGTCAATCACTTTTACCTTGGCGTATTTGGTGGCATCATTGGACTCGGCTTTGTTCTTGTGCTCCTGCTGGCATGGCACTTCCTGGTGATTATGGTTCCTGGTAGCGCAGAGTTGGCGCATGCCAGATTACTGAAATCAGTCATGGCAGCTCCACTGTCTTTCTTCACAAGTACAGATGTTGGTACCACTGTCAACCGTTTCAGTCAGGACCTTGCTGTGATTGACCTTGAGCTCCCTTACAGTAAGTTCACATCGCACCGATGTATCTACATGTTCGGGAAGGACACGCGTTAACATTTCACTTATAGGGTTCATCGACTTCAGCTTGTCTCTCATACAGGCTGTCATGGGAGCCATTCTGATGTGTTTGGTCGCTGGTTACTTCGCCGCCACTCTACCTGTTGTAGTGCTCTCTATGTGGATCATACAGAAGTTTTACCTACGAACGTCGAAACAGCTTCGTTTGCTTGATCTCGAAGCAAAAGCACCTCTCTACTCACACTTCATCGAGTCTTTGACTGGACTGATGACACTTCGTGCATTTGGCTGGACTTCAGACTTCGAAGAGCGCAATATGACCTTGCTTGGTGCATCCCAGAAGCCTTTCTATCTTCTGTTATGTATGCAGCAGTGGCTTACGTTGGTGCTTGATCTCCTCGTCACCTGTCTGGGAATGGTATTGATGGTTATTATCACAAAATCGCACAATGGTAACGGAGGTTTCGTCGGTCTGGCTCTGGTAAATGTCATGACCTTCAATTGGAGTTTGACCTATGTCATCAAGAATTGGACCGGACTAGAGACTTCATTGGGTGCTATTACTCGTATCAGGTCTTTTTGTGACGAAGCCGTCTCCGAAAATCTCGTTACAGAGACAAGCGATGCACCGCCAAACTGGCCATCCCAAGGTGGGATCGAGCTCAAGAATGTTTGTGCATCCTACAAGCTCGAAGACAAGGCAGTCATAAATGACATCGACATCACCATTCAACCAGGAGAACGCGTAGGACTCTGCGGTCGTAGTGGCTCTGGCAAGAGTTCAATCCTAGCGACTATCTTCCGCATGCTTGAGCTATCTGAAGGAAGTAGCATAATCATTGACGGCCTAGATCTCAGCACCATGTCCCGCCAGCAAGTCCGAAGGTCGATCAACGCTATCGCGCAAGATCCCGTCTTCCTTAAAGGCACAGTCCGCTACAACGCTGATCCTCGCAATGAGCATGACGATACAACTATATTAGCAGCACTCCAACGTGTCCGGCTGGGCGAGATTGTGACTGCCAAGGGCGGCCTGGCAGCCGAGCTAGACATTGACTTCTTCTCACATGGCCAGCGTCAACTCTTCTGCTTGGCGCGAGCTATGCTCAGAAAGAGCAAGATTCTTGTGCTTGATGAGGCTACGAGCAGTGTTGATGTGAAGACGGATTTGTTGATGCAGGAAATCATTCGTGAGGAGTTTAAGGATTGTACTATCCTTGCTGTTGCTCATAGGTATGTTGGTTGGGTGTCTGTTATCTATGCGTTGGCTAATTCTGTGATAGATTGGACACGATTTTGGACTTTGATAAGATTTTGGTTTTGGATGCTGGTAGGATCATTGAGGCTGATACGCCGACGAATCTTATGAATAGTGATAGTGCTTTCAGGAGATTGTATAACTCTTGAGGAATAATATTGTGGTAATATGCGCAAAACTCCATCTAATACAAAAGAATTCAGAACAATATCATGCAATTACACGGTTTCCTTCCTAAAACACTTCCCTGTAAACTTCACCCAACGCCCGCACTCGACATGTTCTAACTGCTTAATGACTTCTTCCTCACATCCTCCAAAAATTAGCCTCCCAATACCCAGCTTCCGCATCCTTCACCACTCCCATCACCTCCTCAAACCCATCCATCCCCGTCACAGACTCAATAGCATCCCTCTGAAGCAGGCGCACCCATCGTCCCCTCTCCGCAACCAACCGCCCCGCCGTCTCCCTGTCAGGAATACCGACCTGACAGATCGTCTGTGATGCATGGAACAACGTTTTGGCGACGTCTCGACAGCTAAGAGAGACTTTGTCCGGGTGCCAAGATTTTGAAAATTGTTTGCACAACTTCCGCGCTTTATCGTGTTCGATGAGTTTATCATCGTGATCTAGACTTGAGTAGGGGATCCCGAGGACGAGATCCACGGTCGGGAAGTACCGTATATTGAGATGTGGAGTGGGGAGACACATGGTACAACTAGGAGTAAAGGAGACGCTGACTTGCTCGCAGATAGTGGCGGTGGGAGTGGATTTGATCGTGGTGGCGGAGGAAAGTATAGCTGTTTTAACGGTGTGTGTAGGGTGGTGCTTGTGGTAATGAGCAGTTGTGGTTGTATTGGCCTTGAATGATGATCTTGGAGAAGCCGCATCATTGAGGAATATATGGGAGTGCCGGAAAGCGAAAGCGAAACTGCCAACTATTAGACGTAGCAGCAGAGGAATGCCTGTGGCAGTCCAGTCAGTCCAGTGCGATTTCTTGAGCGCCGGCAGCTCGGTTTCTTGGTTCTGTTTGAAGGAGGAGGGCAGGCCATAATTGTGCCTGAGCGGAGATGCATGATGTATATGCAGAGACGAGATATTGATCGTGGATTCAACGGGTGAGTGCTTGGTCGTTGCGAGGTGAAAGATGTGTGGTATGCTGAATGTTTGCGTGTGGGTTTGTGTTTGTGCTTGTATTGATGTTTTCGTCCTTTTCCAATGGAAGGGAGGTGGCTTTTAAGGTCAGTGAAGGTCTCACTAGGTCATTGTAATGTCCTTTTCGGTTTATTAGCACAATGTCGGTATAGCGGTGTCAGTCTCACAGTGTAGGTTTCATAATGTCGATTTCACAATATCAGTTTCACAACGTCGGTTTCACAATGTCGGTTTCATTGTATCAGTTTTGCTTAAAATGTCTCGTGTAAGACATGACTGGTATTTTCTTTCTATGGTTGATTGTGAAACAAACAAAGAAGTTTCAGGTATCATACGTTTGTCATGGTGTACGTAGAACAAGGTGAGTGGGCGTTGTTAGACAAGCGTTACAAGAATCGTTAGTATCATCGCCAAACACTTGTTGCAGTCTACTTGTTTCAAAACTTCGTTGTCCATGATCACAAACGGACTGACATTGAAACTGCCATGCGCATTACAATCCTCCAATGCTCTCCGATACTCCGTGTCGCACACTTGACCTACTGAAGAACTGCCGGCTCCAGGGTAATCGAGTTTCAAACATCAACAATACACCCTCGAACGGTTGAAGTCTTAGGCCGCTTGTCGAAGTTGAGTTTCGCAGAAGCTTCAGGCACGCCATCTTCCAATAACACCATTCTCTTTACAGCGTCGCACAAGATCAATCCCTGCAACAGTATCCAATCGTTTCTCCCATCCACACCCACCTCCTTGCCAGCAGCGTCGTCACAAAGTTCTCTCAAAAGCTGGCGTGTATGCACCGGCTCAATGATGTCGAGCTTTTGCTTGATTCTGGATTTGGCAAGCTGGAGGAACGCTGGTAGGCCAGTGGCGGAGCGATGGAGGAGAGTATGATATTCGGACGGCATTTGAACCTTAGCTAACTCGGCGAGAAGGAAGACTGCTTCTGTGGAGAAGTCAGAGTTAGTGTTGGGAGCAATGACTTTATCCACAGTGCTTATGTTGATGTCTTCGTCTGCGATGATTGTCGTGGAATTGTTGGCAGAGGTCATACATTCAGTGTTGTCGATAGTCACTGGTTTGGTGAGATCGTCGTCCATTGTGTTGATACAGAAGTCATTCCCATCATCAATATGGTCGCTGTAATCGATCATGATTGGTGTGGTGACAGTCTGACTACGCAGGCGCTTGTACGAGATAGGTGATTCACTCTCACCACGCTGTCCAGCGACAACCCTGGACTGACGTAGTTGAGGTCTCAAAGGAGTGCTGATGAGCCCGACTTTAGGCTTGAGTGAGGCAAGGATGCTCGGAGACAGGCTGTCGTTGGGATTACGGAATCTTGCAACTGATGAGCTTGAAGTCTTTGCGGAAGGATCATCGTTCGAGTGGCGCAGGCTGATCTTGGAAGGCGTAGTCGACAAAGCGCGCTCAACTTTGACTTTCCTCTCTTTTTTGACGGGTGTACTGTAATGGTTCAGGCGCACACGCTTCTTTGGAGGAGCCTCTTCATCGTCATCAAGGATCTGGATGGGTGAGCTCTGCGTGCCTAGGATTGACTGGTCGCATTTGAACACGGATTCGTGCTCGAACTCGTACTCGGACTTGTGTTCAAGCTTGTGTCTGGTCATCAACGGCTCTTCATCGTCGTCGTCATCATGTAGACCGTGTAGAGATCCTGCCGGTGTCTGTTAGCAGGGGACTTCTCTTCCGAATATTATACGAACTCACGATTATAGTAGTCATCGGTGTTGTAATTTTCGCGTCTGACACCTCTCAGCTTGGTGGGAGTAAGCTCGGGAGTAGACATTGTAATGCCTAGATCTTCGACCTCCTTGGCCAATTTCTCGCGCTGCGAAGGAGTGAGACACACTTCGAGATCGCTTTCACCGTCACTCATGTCACTCGCTCTTGGCTTGAACATCCTATCTGAAGGTTCACGGCCGACGATAAAATCTCGAAGATCTTCAGGAAGAGTGCCCTTCTTCTTGCTCGATGACTTATTTCTCGCTCTACGTGATGTCACCATGGCAACATGCATCACAAATGGCTCTACAAAATTGGTACAAAAAGCTGACAATGGAGTCAGAAGAGCGAGAGTTGAAGAGAAGCACAGATCGAGGGCACACGTTGAGAGCTTCTGTAGCAGCCAGCGTCCTAAGGAGGGTACTGGGCTGCTAGGAGTTAGATCATTTTTTTCCAATTGGTGTACACATCTGGTGAGCTCAAAAGCAGATACTGCCCATCACTTCAGAGATGAGTAGCCAATGATGTCGATCGGATGTCGAGCAGCTAGGTACTGAAGCGTGTTGCTGTTAAGTGAGCACGTCTGGGAAGGATTTTGTAGCGAAAACAACGAAAAAATAGTCGAAACATGTGCCAAGCATTTTCACTTCTTTGCTCCAATCGCAAAACGCACTAGTCATGATATTTCGTGCGCGAGGAGGAATTTTGCTGGGTCACTAGACGGGGCTTCGGAAGGGATATCCAATTTATATCAAGCTATGCTCATACCTCTCCGTCAGCTCCTACGGCTTCGTAGCCGCCACGCGATGCGAGCATAGGTTCTCGTCGTGGCACCTCATAAACCGCAGTCCAGTCAATGGGTTGTCCCCCGAGGAGACCTTGGCCTGTTTGCCTCTTCCCGAAAACAGGAGCCGGATCACAGAAGAAGTCCGAGCAGTTTGCTGAAACTCCTCTTGTCCAAGGGTTCTGCCGCTGTTGTGCCATAACTTCCTCGGCTCGAGATCCGTACATCGCTGTAGCTAAGAAAGTGTCAAGACCGAGTAGAGTCTTCCATTGCTGCCAGAGACCTTCTTTCTGGGGGTGGTTGTGAGCTCTCCGCGAAGGTACTGAACCAGAGCCATTAATGGTAGTTTCTTCGACCTGAGCACCCTCTAGTGACGTGGTACCAGCTACTGCAGCCGAAGTTACGACTTCAGCGACGGCTGAATAGTGATCATGGCCTTTCATGTTTTCTCTTGTTGTCAATGCACGTGCTATTTGTATGAGTTGGACAAAAACAAGCATAGTCGGCCAGGTAAGCTGTAGTGCCGCCCATAATGTTGTGAGCACTGTAAACGAATCCTTGTTGAACTCCGCACATAGTTCGGGTCCAAGCAGGGTACAGGTTTCTGCCGAACCTGCTGGACGTTCGGTAAGATAGATTAGTGTGAGTCTCACGAAGAAAACAATGCCAGCAAGCATCGCAAGCACATAATAGAAGAAATGTCTGTGGTTATTTATACCAATGCAGTTGTTAACCCACGGACAATGATGATCTTGCTTGGCGGTGCAGCGACCACATCTCTTACAATGTTTGCTTCGTAATGGACGTCTGATCATACATGTGATACAGAAATTGTTCTCGTCGAATTGAGTTTTGCTTATGAGTTCCCGCACAACAATCTTCTGTTCCTGACGACTCGTCGATTTTGGTACATATCCAGGATCTTCCGTCATTGCGAGAGTATAAAACCAAAGAGTAAGTGCGTACGATATGACGAAGAATAGGTTGAAAAAGGGACTAATAGTATAAGTTGTTGGCAAGATCTTTCTTAGCCATCGTTCTCCAGTCCAGAAAAGCGTTGCACCGAAGACACCTGCCATGAACGGCGTGTGGTGGATGTGCTTCATATTCAGTGGCGCCCATAACAAAAGTTGTTGACCAATCCATTGCAGACTACCCCACGCGACAATGGCTGTAGGAACGCCAATGAATACTGGCAACGCACTCAGAATATATATGCTCGAGAAGAGCATGAAGAAGGGCCAGAAGAAGAAGAAGCGAGTAATAAAGTATCGTCTGTCGGTCGTGATGAACGAGAACGGGAATTGTACTGGACCGCCGTTCTCTGCATAGCCGCAATCTGCCAGTGCTTGGTGCCATTGTTTGACAGAATTCATCTCATGTGCCACCTTCGAAGGTGACTTGCCGTCATTCGTAAGTGCTTCCCTGTCCGCACCATATTCGATGACCTTTTGTATGCATGCATGGGATCCTTTTACCAATGCCCAGTGTAGAGGCGTGAATCCTCCCTCGTCTTTCGCATGTATATCCGCGCCCCAGCTGAGCAGGATCTCCACAACTCCAGAGAATCCTTTATAAGCTGCCCACATCAAGGCTGTATGTCCTTTATCGTCTGGTGTGTCTACCGGAATGTCGTTGTACAGTAATAACAGCGTCTGATACGCATTGCCATCCATGGCAGAGTTCTGTAGCAGATTGAATCCCTGGTCGTCCGTTCTTAAAGGATCCGCGCCATGTTCCAGAAGTAGGTTGACGACGTAGTAGTTCCGTGGTGTCCTTGCCGCCCATAACACAGGGGTTGCTCCTACGTCTCCTCCTTTTGCGTTAACATCTGCACCAGAGTTGATTAAGAAGTGACAAAGCGCGTAGTGTGCTTTGATGGCAGCCCAATGCAAGAGTGTTATACCCTGCTCGTCTCGAAATGTTGCGTCACATTTGCCAGCCGCGAAGAGTTCTTGAATGGCTCCTATCTGTCCGTCTCTTGCCAATTGCATGGCATCATCTTCTTGAGCGAGCTCAGGCCTGTGTACTTGAGCCATGGCTGAATTCGATGCTCTTCTCGATAGCGCCCAGGTGCGGTTGGCCTAGGATCAGCATGAGGAGATGACGAAGACTATCATTCGGAGACCCAGTCAAAGCCTTTGATGAACAAACAGCGCGACATCGTGACAGGAGAAAGTGGTGCAAGAAAGTGATGCGTGGTCTGCGTGTTTCAGAAAGTCGTCACTGCAGATCAAGGCCCAACTCCGACGCCAAGCTCTGCCTGTTGCGATGAAATAAGTGCATTACTGTACTACAAGCACAAGTACAGTGCAATCTACGCCATGTCGAAACTACAGCAATTGCAAGACTTCTTTGTCTTCACCCTGTCGCCCTCTCTCCCTGCCATCATCTTCACCTTCATACTAGCAATCACGTTACCATTGCTACTACATTCGTATACCTTCCGCAAAAGAGATGCAGCGAATCTGCCTGCCTTCCTTTTGGTTGGTCCTAGCGGCGCTGGCAAGACTGCCATGTTGACACTGGTCAGTCTGTGGCGCGTTGTTGTACGATAATGTGGTGTAATTGACATTCCATTTTCAGTTCGAAAGAGGAGCCCCAGCACAAACGCATACTTCGCAGACACCAATCACTGTCGAATGCGATTTACCTGTAGAGACAGTGGCGGCCTCGAACCAATATCGGTCGCAACATGATCCTTCGAATGAGGTCATCAAGAAGTTTGTCCTCATCGATACACCAGGTCACGGCAAACTACGACATTTCGCACTGAACAGCGTTGTGGATCCAACAAACCTCAAAGGCATCATCTTCGTCGTCGATGCGGCAACTCTATCAAATGATACAGAAGACCTTGTGGAAGGCGGCTTGACAGAAGCAGCTGAATACTTGCACGATATTCTGCTCACACTACAAAAAAGATATACGAGCTCGAAATCATCCAAAGGTCCTTTAGAGATGCCGGTACTGATAGCTGCCAACAAATTGGACTTATTCACAGCACTACCCGCAAAGCTGGTGGGAAGCTCGCTCGAGGCAGAGTTGACGAAAATACGCACGTCTCGATCGAAGGGTCTGCTAGATTCTGGCATTGGCATGGACGATGATATGGCGGAAGACCGAGAAACATTAGGCGGTGCAGGCGAGGGCAACTTCAAGTTTACAATGATGGAAGAATACAACGTGCCAATCGAGGTTGCAGGAGGAAACGTAGCAGGTGCAGAAGGAGCCAACATAGACAAGTGGTGGGCTTGGATTGGCAACCATCTATAGATGTGAGTAGTCCTGTGTATTGCCTTGTTCAAGCCTTTCCATTCCATTGACAACCGATCTGCTTTACGGCCGATGTCATGCAAAGTTCGTTTTATATTGACAAGAAGATGCAGTATACCAATTCCCAGTATTCTCTCGCACACCCATACTGACCATAAGCACCTCTTTAAGTCTCTGGTCGGCCATCAAGGACAGTATTGACCTACGAAAAGGGGCGCTTGAAAACAAGCCCGAGGACAACGGTCACATGCACCTCGACGATCAGTACGAAGGTACCGTGATGGTCGGATGGCCAAACAATCTTCATTCCGAACCTAACTCTGACTTATTGGTAAACACACATCCGAATCTTCCTTTCTGCTATCTGGTTCTTACCTCACTTCCATCCGCCACGAGTTTCTTGTTCATCCATACTTCAGCATGGCCTCGAAAACGTCACCTGCACCACCTCCACTAAAGATCGACTCTATTCTACAACATATCGGGAACACGCCTCTCGTGCGCCTCAACAAACTACCTCAGTCTTGCGGAATCAACTGCACAGTCTATGCCAAAGTCGAATCATTCAATGCCGGTAAGCAAGACTCGTTCGAGCTCTCTGAACACATTCATCTCGTTAGAAGAGTGCTAATAGTGGTGACGTAAAGGAGGTTCCGTCAAAGATAGAATCGCCCTTCGAATGGTCGAAGAGGCTGAGCGCTCCGGTCGTATCAGGCCTGGCGATACTCTGATCGAGCCAACTTCTGGCAATACAGGAATTGGTCTGGCTCTTGTTGGAGCCGTGAAAGGGTACAAGGTGGTCATCACGCTCCCCGAAAAGATGTCTGCTGAGAAAGTATCTGTCCTACGCGCTCTCAACGCCGAAATCATACGCACCCCTACACAAGCAGCCTGGGATAGTCCTGAAAGTCACATCGGCGTCGCACGGAGATTGGTGAAAGAGCTACCTAATGCGCATATACTGGATCAATATAGCAATGAAAACAATCCGTTAGCACATGAGCTGGGGACTGCGGAAGAAATCTGGACCCAAACGGAAGGAAAGATCACAGCATTAATAGCAGGCGCTGGAACTGGCGGCACAATCAGTGGTCTTGCAAGAGGATTAAGGAAGCACAACAAGGACGTCAAGATCATCGCTGCGGACCCGCAGGGTTCAATTCTCGCAATGCCAGCCACATTGAATGACGAATTCAAGGATAAACCATACAAAGTAGAAGGTATCGGCTATGATTTTATCCCTGAGGTGATGAATCAGGCTAGTGTGAATACGTGGTTCAAGACAGACGATCGCGACAGCTTTACCTATGCAAGAAGGCTCATTGCTGAAGAAGGTCTCTTAGTTGGTGGTAGTAGTGGAAGTGCCATAGCAGCACTTGTAAAAGCGTGGAACGCTGGCGCAATCGACGAGGATGACGTGGTAGTAGTCGTGTGTCCGGACAGCATCAGGAGCTATCTAAGGTATGTCGACTGGGCAGTAACGAGGACGAAAGCAGTGTACTGACTGTGAACTCCCGTATAGCAAATTCGCAGATGATGATTATTTGGCGGCGAATGACCTTCTCCCGCTATCGCCACCTATCACTCCTCCTGCCGAATCAGAAGGCGGTTCGATCACAGCGTCCATACCAAAGGTCAAAGACTCCTTCCATGGAGCCACGATCCGCACTTTACGCCTGAAGCCTATTCTTTCCGTTCCATCTGATACGCCATGCGCAGAAGCCATTGAACTCATGCGTGACAGAGGCATCGACCAGCTACCCATCAAATCAGCCACCTCCAGTACTCGCCTCGTCGGTCTTGTAACGTTGGGCAATCTACTCTCTTATCTGAGCTCTGGACGCGCCAATGCCGACGATGCAGTCGAGAAAGTAATGTTTGATTTCCGGCCACTAGAGGCTAAACCCAGCAAGGATGTGTTGAGACAGAAGAAGGATAAAGAAAGGAAGGGAGGAGAGTTTGTGGAGTTTACCATGGAAACTGAGCTGAGGGATTTGCAGAGGTTCTTCGAGTGGAATAGTGCTGCTGTCGTCACTGAGAGGGTGGTTAAGCAAGGAAAGGAGGGCAAGGACGAGGTTGAATTCAAGCCAGTGGCAGTGGTCACAAAGGTCGATCTGTTGACCTGGTTGGTCAGGCAGAAGCAGAACTGAATTCATGAAACTTTGCTGCTGCTACCTTATGACTCCATGAGACTGCGGGGTATGTTTCGGTGGTTGAGGGAGGCGACATGAAGCTACCAGCGCTTGACGCTGCTGTGGGATCATTATGTCAAAGGAGGGATACTATAACTATTAGACCTAGTCTCATCAATATCAACGTAATCCATACACACTTCAATTGTCCTCTTGTAGGAGCTGGCTAGAACTATTTATCCGGCATCCGGCGCCATTGGCCATGACGTTTCAACAACACCCCACCACCGGAAGAAGCTGTTGGCAACACCCAACACCCAACATCCCTCACTTTCACCTCTAATCTCAATTCTCCTCTCCCCAAATCACCGCAACAATGTCCAAGCCTCACTTTTCGCAAGCATCTGAACTGGACGCATGGCAAAAGCTCCAAGACTACCACAAGGAGCTCGGCCGCAACATCATTATCAAGGATTACTTTGAGAAGGACCCTCAGCGCTTCGAGAAGTTCTCTCACATATTCCAGAACGAGGCAGACGGCAAGCAGATCCTTTTCGACTTCTCCAAGAACTTCATCGACGATGAATGCCTCAAGCTACTCGTTGAGCTGGCAAAGGAAGCAAAGCTCGAGCAGTTGAGAGATGAGATGTTTGCCGGTGAGAAGATCAACTTCACCGAGAAGCGCGCTGTTTACCACATGGCTCTCCGTAACGTCAGCAACAAGCCCATGCAGGTTGATGGCAAGAGCGTCGTGGAGGAGGTCAATGGCGTACTTGACCACATGAAGGAGTTCTCGGAGCAGGTCAGGAGTGGCGAGTGGAAGGGATATACTGGCAAGAAGATTGACACCATCGTCAACATTGGTATTGGTGGTTCTGACCTGTAAGTTGGGACGTTCATTGCATAGGTAATCAGCGTCAGACGACTAACCACTCTCAAAGCGGCCCTATGATGGTCTGTGAAGCTCTTAAGCCATATGCCGACCGCAACTTGACGATGCACTTTGTTTCAAACGTCGACGGAACCCACATCCACGAAGCCCTATTGAAGTCCAACCCAGAAACCACCCTCTTCTTGATCGCCTCCAAGACCTTCACCACTGCAGAGACTATCACCAATGCCACAACCGCCAAGCAATGGTTCCTCGAGACGGCCAAGGAAGACTCCCACATCGCCAAGCACTTCGTCGCGCTGTCCACAAACGAGCCCGAAGTCACCAAGTTCGGTATCGATGCTAAGAACATGTTCGGATTCCAAGACTGGGTCGGTGGTCGTTACAGTGTCTGGTCCGCCATTGGTCTCAGCGTCGCCCTCTACCTTGGCTTCGACAACTTCCACGAGTTCCTTGCAGGTGGTCACGCCATGGACAAGCACTTCCTCGAGACTCCCCTCGAAAAGAACATTCCCGTCCTCGGCGGTCTCCTCAGTGTCTGGTACTCCGATTTCTTCGGCGCCCAAACCCACCTCGTCTCCCCCTTCGACCAATACATGCACCGCTTCCCCGCATACCTTCAACAACTATCTATGGAGTCCAACGGCAAGGCCATTACCCGCGGCGGCGACTACGTAAAGTACACCACCGGTGCGATTCTCTTCGGTGAGCCCGCCACCAACGCCCAACACTCCTTCTTCCAGCTCGTGCACCAAGGCACCAAACTCATCCCCGCCGACTTCATCATGGCCGCACAATCCCACAACCCCATCCGCGACAACCTGCACCAAAAGATGCTTGCGTCCAACTTCCTCGCCCAGGCCGAAGCACTCATGGTCGGCAAAACCCCCGACCAAGTCAAGACGGAAGGCGCACCGGAAGAGCTCGTCGCACACAAGACTTTCCTGGGCAACAGACCAACGACGTCCATTCTTGCGGACAAGATCACACCTGGTGCGCTGGGTGCGTTGATTGCGTACTACGAGCACTTTACGTTTACTGAGGGTGCTGTATGGAATATCAACAGCTTTGATCAGTGGGGTGTGGAGTTGGGTAAGTCGTTGGCGAAGACTATTCAGAAGGAGTTGGATGAGGAGGGTGATAATAAGAGTCATGATGCTAGTACGAGTGGATTGCTCAATGCATTTAGGAAGAGGAATGCTGCTGCATGAATTGCGGAGAATGCGAAGTTGTAGCGTATGTGAGTTTGTCTAGTTGAGTAGCTTTGGCAATGTTGAAAAGAGCGCGATTTCATGCTACTGGTATATAGAGAGTAATCCAAATATTTTGACGAACATTATGGCGAGCCAACAAAAGATGGTCAGTACGTAAATATATTCGTCGGCTTGTTACCTGAATGAATACATCCTCCTCCTACAGAATACATCCTCATCCTACAGCACGCTTTGAAGCGAAGTCTTCCTCGCTGTCCTGCACTTTTTCAATCCGAAGTGCTAAAGCTGACAAGTCATAAATCATCTGTACTTTACCTTACCTGTGCACCAAGATGAGTCTCAACACTCTCGAAAACGCTTCAACTTTCACATGTTTTGCTCTTCAACGAACGCTTCGATGCTGCGATGATGCGATGCTTGCATCGTCCGCTGTCATATTAGTTTGCTTCAGCTCGCTCTTGATAACAGCGTCGGGCATCTCAGAGAGTGGGACTTTTGATATAAATTGCCACATCAGGGACACCGGTGCCATGAGATGTATATGTTGGATACCTCATGTACTAGGTAGCTATGGGCGAATGCAAGTCTATATGCAAAGGAAGACGCCGTAGCATGAGTTCGCTCCTTCTTCCGCTTCTCCTCCGAGCACTCCCTTCATGCTAACCTATTATCTATTTGTTCCTCCCTCATCTCACCTCACCTCATCCGGGCCTCTTTCCATCTCATGCTTCCCCAGACCTACAACTCCAACCCCGTCAAAATACCCTTCGCCTCCTCACTCCTCCAAAAACTCTTCTCACCACCCGGAAACTCAAACAACGGTATACTCTCCTCCTTCATCTCCACATTATACCCCGGCACTTTCGGCGTAACAATATACCCATTCCTAACAGAACTCGGGTTAACATAATGCTCATGCAGCGAATCCACATATTCCAGCAGCGACTTCTTGCCTGAAATGGAAATATAGTCAATCGTCGAAATATGCGTCGTGTACTCATTCAGCCCACAACCCCCCGAATGCGGCACGACCGGAATCTCAAACTTCTTCGCCAGCAGCAAAATCGCAAGGACTTCGTTCAGACCGCCGACGCGGCAGGCATCGGCTTGTAGCACGTCGATGCTGCCGGCTTGTAACATCTGTTTGAATACGACGCGGTTCTGTACCATTTCGCCCGTCGCGACGCAGATCCCAAGTGGTTTTAATGCTTTGCGAATGGTAGCGTGGCCTAGAATCTCGTCCGGCGAGGTTGGTTCTTCGATGAACCAGGGCTTGAATTCGGCGAGCTCTTTCATCCAGGATATTGCTTGGTTGACGCCCCAGACTTGGTTTGCGTCGACCATGAGTACGTTTCCTTTGTCGTAGCCGATGACTTCGCGGGCGATGGCGAGGCGCTCGCGATCCTGTGCGATTGATGTCCCGACTTTCAGCTTGAAATGCTTGTATCCCTGCGCCATTGTTTCGCGCAGCAAGCTCTGCATCTTTGACTTGCTGTAACCTAACCAGCCCGCACTCGTCGTGTACGCGGGCACAGCTTCATCTTTGAGCGCATCCGCAAACCGGCCTTCTTTCCCACCTGAATCACCAGAGTGTGCTACACGCTCCAACATCTCTACCGCTTCTGAGGGCGTGAGAGCGTCCTCAATATACCGAAAACTGACGCATCGCACTAGTTCTTCTGCGCTCATCTCCGCCACAACGCGCCACACAGGCTTCTCGAGTACTTTCGCCCACAAGTCCCAGATTGCGTTGACGACCGCCCCGAGCGCCATTTGTGTGACCCCTTTTTCGGGACCTATCCACCGGATTTGACTGTCGGAGGTTAGCCAGTGCCAGGTTGCGCCGAAGTTGTTGATCAGAGAGGAGAGAGTGCGGCCGATGAGCCGGTTGGCGATGTAGGGGATGCAGGCGGTGATGATGTCGTTGCCGCGGCCGATGGTGAAGGTCATGCCGATGCCAATGGCAGGAGAGTTGGTGTGGATGTAGCAGTAGGCGGAGGAGTAGTCGCCGGCGGCGTTCATGGCGTCGGAGCCGGTTTTGTCGAGGGAGGTCTATGGGGGTGGTGGGTTAGTGGGGAATGGTGGGATGGTGGGATGGTTGGAGGTGGGTGGGAGGGACTTACGGGGTAGCGAATGTCTTTTGTTTCGATGCGGGTGATGATGGGGTCGAAGGGCAGTTTGTGTGCTGCGTAGGCTTGTGTGGAGTCGCTCATGGTTGCTGTGTTCTGGAGTGTATCAGACGAGGAGGGACGGGTGGACTGTAAGAGTAGAGAGTGTTGTGCTGAGAAAGCCAATGGGAATGTTGTTATGAATGACAATGAAGGTGTAGCGAGCAGGAATTGATGTTGAGAGACTTGCAGGACGGAGATGATGAAGTTGATATCTGCGCGATCCAATAGACGAGAAGGCGGGATTGGAAGAGTGAACAGAAGAGAGGCTTCTTATAGAAAGAACAAGTCTGGTCGTCAACTGACGAACATGCGGAGAGAATTGGCCCGAAGCAGAGAGAGAGCGTGTGGGGGGTGGGGGGTCCCTCGTTAACGACAAGCATGTCCATTTTCCTTCCTGTCATTCGCCTTTGTTTGTGCTCTGTGATACTCAAGCTATGCTCGCCCTGTCTTATCCTTCATTACCATGCAGCTCTCCATCAAAGCAGCCTCCGAGATGTACAAATTCAACCTCGATATCAACCTGCATCTTCAGACGGGCCATCTACTGCCGACAGCGTCAAGCTTCGCCGGGCCATATCATATCCGACTCAAGAAATCCCGAATGGTAGAAGTGGTCTAATGAGTCTACCCCATTACCTGTGTGAAGTCTGTGAGGCATCTCGTTGCTGCAAGTTTGAGAAACACGATGTGTATTCAATTCAAAACATAACAAGGAAAGGTCTGCTTTTCGCGTCTTCATCAATGAGATTGCCCATGTCATGCGAAGGAATCGAAGAGGCACGGCGCTATATCTAATATCAGTAGAGTCTTGCGTATCTTTCGGTGTAGAACTTCCTTCTTCTGTGGTGAGCAGGCTTTTGCTGGTTATGGTCCAATGAGGCAGAAAGAAATGCCAATGATAGCCGAGATGTGCTTCACGCTATCCATTCTGGTTTTCCGGACGAGCATCTGGCTCCTACAAAAAACTGCTCATCCTGATCAGCTCATGATGAAACAAATAACTATACCAACATGCTAGCGTGCTATCTGCCAGCACTCTTACTGGTTTTAATTTGCGGCCAAAGTGTTGTAGAATCCCAATCAGTCGTTCGTCAGAAAGGCAGTCATTCACATCCACTTCCAAAGAAAATCCTCCGACTTCTTCTCTCGAAACATCTCAATAGCCTCAATCCACCTCTTCTTCAGCATGGATCTCGGAAACCTCATGCTCCTCCTCTGTCTCTGAATATAAGCATCTGCGGCCAACAGGAAATCATCGACTAAGCACATGCAGTCTGGTTCTTCATGCTCTTCGAGTCCTGGAGATCGATGCTGGCTCGACCTACTAACCTTTCCATTGACGTCGGCACATGCGAGCCAGACTGCTCCGATGTTCAACCTCATGACCGGTAGCAGCCCCGTACCTCGCTGACGCTCTTTCTCGAGGACGCGAAGACGTGACATTTCGTTGTGACAACCGCAGCTTGGACGCGAAAGGCCAAGGCGTATGCGTGAGCCACCATATGAGAGGTGCGGGTAGGACTGTATTGTTGCTATGAAATACTGAGTCGGTGGAGGTTGGCGTTGACGTTTGCACCTCCGTGCTGGACTGGGCCGAAGAAGTGGATGATGGTAGTATAGTGGAGAGATCAACGCAAGGCACAGCACGGCCATTGAACTCGTTGTTGAGTTGCTCCCGAACATAGAGCAGAGGATGCTGGTTGATGTGATGACCCTGAAGCCAAGATGTCAAAGCTGCAAGTGTCTCATCCGTAGTCTTGACCCAGTTGTCCTTGACATTGAGCACGTTAGCCCAATAGTAGTCTGTTGTCTGGTCTCCAAGAATCGTTTCGAAGAAGATACTCGTGTCGATGGGCATCTGAAAGCGTCGCGCATTTGTCTCGACGTGACCGGAATCGTCTAGTAGCTTCATTCCATGCACAAGATTCGAGCCCAGGTCGTGGCCGCGCTTGCCAACGTATGCATTGCCATACTGGACCTTTCCATCACGATGTCTTGTGAATATGGAGGAGAAATTGGTTTTCGGCCGACATCCGAGGAAGATGATGTCTTCGTAGAATGAGCATAGCTCGTCCAGAACAGGAATGGGCTTGATGTCGTCCATGACAGTCAAGGCATTGTAGACATGGAGTATGCTAGCAAGATGATGGCGATGATTGGCCATTTTGCATGAGAATTTCTGTATAGTCACTCCAATGCCGACCAAGATCTCACCAGCGACTGTAGGACTTTGGTAATAGACATCATAGTGTGGATCACGCAAGTATTTGTCAATGTACGAGCTCAGATGCTCAGCAAGCGCGCCAAACGAGTCTTTACAGCAATGACGTGCATACGGGCTTGTGGCAAGTGCTGTATAGGTATCTCCAACCTCCTTGAGATGTCTCACTGCCCTGAGCCTCAAGTTCTCAGGCAGGTCGACAGGCTGGTGGCAACCGAGTGTTGTATGCACTCCATTAGCAAATTGGTATGCCCTCGATGATTCGAGCAGGTATCGTAGATAGGATGTAGCCTTGAGCCTGTCGATATCGCGTTCATTGCTAGGATTTTCGAACCAGTCTTGTGTCATGACTCGAAATGGATTGTTGTTGATATCGGCGCCGGACTTGATGTCAGCATAGATCATGCACTGAAGCATTAGTAGCATCGCTCGTGCATCATTTTCACGATCAGACTCATAGCACACCACGGCTAAAGCATCTTTGAACTTTGGCATGTCTTCTGGTTGCGAAAGATGCTGGAGGCAATCGTCCATGACAGTAAATGGCGTGATGAGACCATCTTCCCAGGTGCAAGCCATCCAGGCGGGTAGATCTGACATGTTCCAGCCGGGTGGAGTGCCGGAGCGTTTGAGCTGCTCGATGAGTGTTGAAAAGAGGTCAAGGTTGGAAGGCCAGCCAGTCCTGATCAACACATGATAGTCGTCCTGAGCCCAGTCCCAGACAGCACGGGACATCGTGGCGGCGACGTTGAAGGCAATCCCACCGCGTCCAGCTTGTACCCAGGTCGACTTCAGTATCTCCAGTAGGTTGTCAAGGTTTACCAAAGCCAAAAAAGCTTCGATGTACATGCTGACCATGTCATCAGCCAAGTTGTCGAAGTCACGTTCGATGGGCTCGAGGGAGTCACTGAGTGCTTTCGGTTCTACGAGCTCGTCATCGTGAGTGGACTGGGAAGGCGTTCGGGACTCTCGTTAGATTCCGAGTCCGAATCGTGGTCGAGATAGGCGAAGCGATTGTACAGCTCTGGCAGTGAGAGGTCTGACTCGGATGACGCTGGTTTGAGTTGCTTAGGGCGTATTGCGAAGGTGTGAGTGGTTTTGGTAATCTTGAGGCTATTGTAGATTGAAACCAGCGTGGAATTGAAAACCTTGTGGCGGATGTTTGCTTCTTCTCCTTCTGGGCCCAAGCTTTGCTCGCCAAACCACTTATGCAGATGGTCGCGTCGCTCGATCGTATTTGACAACGTCAAGATCATTTCACGTGGTGCAATCACGCCTTTGACTTGGACGTTTGAAGCTAGTCGAAGTAGTCCTCTGCAAGAGGTCACGACTTTGTTTTCTTCACAAGCTGCAACATTTCCTGCAGCCATTTGATAACGCGTCTTGTTGTGATCTTGTAATCATCATAGGTACCTGAGAAAGTCAGCCGGCGTGCAAAGTGATGATTCCTGTGATTGCTGATGACTCACCACTCAGGCCGTGAGGCAGACAAGCTCCTCCTGTGTGAAGCATCGTTGAGTCGTTTCAGCGTGCTGAAAATACTGAGATGTAGTAAGACTGTATCACAGACGACTCTAGTGTGCTAAATATCTTCTTCGTGCGAGAACAAGAAGTGCAAATTACGAGAGACGTCAGAGCACTGTCACAAAAGGCAAGGAACACGTCAATGCTGTGAAAGAAGAGGTTGATGGTAGAGTGTAGGTAAGAGAGAAAGGCCATGAGAGCAAGTCAGTGAATATTTGCTTACCAAACGGCGTGGCCGGAAGAGTGCGTAAATCGCGTCAGACAAAAGTTTGTTGACACCACAAACAAATCAGATCTCAGAGATCGCACCTGTCAAAACATCATACACAAGCACTCCAAACGTATCCTTGTTCTCCCGGTCCCACATCGAGTTTTTAAAGCCCCATGTCCCAATCTCGGAGCTCTTGTCACTCCTGGCTTCCAGAACCACCATCCTCGTCATCAAAGCCGGGCTTCTCTCCAGCAAGAATAGCAAAATGTCCGGCAACACCTTCGTCCAATTCATGCTCATAGGCGCGCCGACGGTGGCTTCTCCGTGTGAGAGACACCGGTACGCGTCTGCTACGTATTGTTCTGTGACGTTCGGCGCGTCAAGTTTGAGGGAAACTGAGCCGAGGAGAGTGAAGAGGAGGGCTTCGCTGTCGACGTCGGCGATGAAGATTGCGGTAAGCAGGTGTCGGGATTTGCAGGTGCGCCCGGTGCGGATTTGCCAGGTGTCTGGGCGAGGGAGTGTGTGGTGGTAGAGTGCTATTGGTCCTGTGCACGGAGATGATTAGTTGGTCGTCGTCAAAGTGTGAGGTGTGCCGTGTCATGGTGTTTGGGGTAGAGCAAGAGCGATCAGCATGACGTATCTTGGAGGTAGCTATTTCGTTGCTTGCTTTGAACTCTTCCACCGCACAACCTGCTCGTATGTTCTAGCAAGATGCTCTCGATGTGGGATCAAGAAACAAAATGGTTGACGCATGAGATCAATATCTTCAGCGCAACATGATCTTTTGCATGCAAAACTCGAGTTTTATAGTCAAGTAAACCGCGTGCTTCGTGCTTCGGCGTTCAAGTCACCGATCGATCAAAATGATCCTGCCGTATTTGAGTAAATGGCGACCTAAAAAAGTGGCAAAACTCAAATCACCTCTCGGTGTGCATGAGAAACTCTTTCGAGTTTTCTGTGAAGTGTTTTGTCTTCGCTCTTTCCCCAAGGATAGCCGGCCGTCGAATATGGCTGTTAAGGGCTAATTGCAGTGGAGTCGAGTTACTCGACAGCTTTTTTGATGTAGTTGTCTCTACAACCAATACACCATCTTACCTTGTTTTGATTGGTGATAAATCTCTTGCAATCATCATGTATAAAGGTGAAATGGTGGATCAGAGGATGAGGCTCAAGATGACCAAGGTATGATGCGACAGGACGTAATAAGGCAACAGATATGAAAGAAGAGGAAGCGTATTTGCGGCTAAAGAGAAAGGAACGTGAAGCCTACCCCAAGACTTGATCGTCGACCAGTCATTGTTTTTGACATAGAGCATGCGCCAGTAAAGTGCTCGACTGTATAATCCATCAGACATACACTTAACAATCACGAACTGCTGCATGTTGACATCTTCACAAGATTTGATTGGCATAATTGATATAGACTTACCGAACAGGATGCATTGAGTCCAAATGATCTTGTAGCGTTGGAGGATTACCATATACACCAATATACAGCTTGCCTGTGAAAGGTCTCTTGAATTTGCCGGATGAAGACGTACTGGCCATGACCTAGAATAGAACAAAGTACCAGAGGGCAAGTAATAAGTGAGCTATACTCCAGTAGGCAGACAGCAAAAGGCTGTAGTGCTTTTAAAACATATGGGAGGCCGGACATGTTGTTAGTGTCACATAGTTACGAGTATACCTCACACTCTCATTGTTACACCACATAATACCACACAATACCACACCGCACGGCACCAGACAGGATACAGCACATATGTAGTCACCCATTCAGGTGATACAGGCCAAAGCCGATGGTCGGATACGAGTATGACATGGTTGCGAGACTTCGTAAGAGTTTAGATAATGGAGCTAGAGGGGTCAAAGTTACACAGGCGTGAGTGCGGTGAGGGTATATGCAGAGTATTGTACGGCAGTCTGCAGGTATCCCTTTCTCACTAGAGATGATCGAGGCTAATACTGTATCATGCAGAAGAAAAAATGTCCAATGAGGTTTCGTTAAATGATTGGGGAATTTATATTCAGTTGCCTATAGGGGAATCCGATGATAGCAGTGTTTACTACCAATGAAAACATCCCTCTCACATCTTCACCTTTATTCACCTTCAACTCCTGTGTTTTAGGTAGGGTATGTGTAGAACAGGTGAGAAGAGGCACAAATAGTGCTAGCTATCATGCGTTCATCTAGTGCGAGTAGCGGCAAGCTCCAGCTGCAAGGACCGTTCTCCTTGTGACCGGAGGGGCGCTCTGCCACTATTCCGAGCAGTGTAACACTTCACGACATACCCTTTAAGACGTGCCCGAAAAGGTTGTGAACGCACATTCGTAAAGATACTAATCGAGTTAGATTGTCTCGTGCTTAATTTTTATTGACGAAATCCTAGCCCACTGCCAAGGGCGCTAATGCGGTTCGCCTATCTAGTGAGCAGTCATCACATTTCACATTCTTCAACATGCAGTTTGCTCCAATTACGTTAATGAGTCGAGGTGCCTTCGCCGTTGACGACACCTCAAAATACCAATATTTTGTCAGCAATTATGCCTAGCTCAACGCAGCACCCGCCATCACGCGACTTCTTCGAGCTGTATCAATCTTAAAAACGTAAGACACAGAGGGTTGTGGTCTGGCTGAAGCAAGTCTGCCAACTTCAAGACATGTCAATCGCGACTCTAGTTGCTGCTGCGAAGAAGGTAACCAAGCAAAAGATAACAATTCCAGCAGAGCTCTACTACATATTCAAGGACGCTCTAGACCTTCGCCTATCGGTTGCTCAGCAGTACAAGCAACACCTTAGCGCAAAAGGACTGAACGCGTCCGCACGAGAAGCTATCGAGAAGCATGACTTCTTTGTTGAAAGATCTGTGACTCGGAGCTCAGCAACTCCACGTACTGACTACCGATCTATAACAGATTCAGACTTATCTTCACAACTCTCTTCCCACAGCCCCCGCCTGCCATTTCTGACTCCCACGCCACACATGTGGAACTCTCAGCAAGCACCAAGGAAGACGACCGCTTGATGTCTCTACCGGAAGTCTTGGATGACTTCAAGCTTGAAATATGTAGAGAAAATGAGGCGTCAACCAATGCAGTGTTCGGAAGTGATCTCAAGGATGAGCTCAGCATCGAAGACCCTCTGGAAGTCTACATTGTATCCGTCACCTACATGGGCGAGATGGATGCTCTGCTCTCCGACGCGAAGAAATTGTTCGAGCGCGCTGGTCGCGGCAAATGCAGCATCATGTATGCTGCCTTGCTCACGAAGTATAGTATCGACATGGCAGGCCAGCTCACGGAACGAATGACTGGAGCCCTTGGACTCCCTAGCTTTGATATGATGCACCATTTGCATGCCGAGATCTACCAGAATTTCGACCGCATCCAATTGCTCGACCATATCCTTCAAGTCAAGTACGCTCAGTTCACCTGCGAAGGTGCCATAGTTGAGGCTGTCGTGATAGCCGTCGATGACTTTCTCGAACAACGCGCGCCAGTACCCTCCCTTTCCAAGAAGATGATCAAGCTGAAGGACGTCATAGCATGGCAGACATCGCGACAACCGAGCCCTCCTCCAGAAGCAATTCGAAACATTCCTCACGCCATGGAACACTTTGGACGATGGGCCGAACAGAATGCTATCCAGGTCACCGACAAGCGGGATCAGGCCATCGTGATGCTATTGAAAGACATCGACTACTATTGAGAAGAAACTCTGCGAATCACTGGGAGGAAAAGTATCGCGGAGGTGCTGCTTCAGGAGTTTGACGTTGTCGACAACCCCATGCACCATCTACTGCAAGGCTTGGACATTGTGATCCAGACCAAGAGCACGACTTTTGGCGCAGCTTACTTTAATGTATGGCTTTCCTTCCTCTACGAGACTTACAACTCGTATGTTTGGTGTGGCGGGCAGATTGCGACGACAGCTAATCCCCGGCTTCAACTCATTCAGCACTTCAAGGAACTCGCTTCATCCGCAAAGGTCGTGCTAAAGGAATTAGAGTTGGAGAGTCGTACGTTCCATACGAATGTCATCCGCGATTTTGTCAGAGACATGGAACGCGAGGCAGCGAAATGTCGCTGGGATCTGTACTCACAGGCACCCCTCACCAATGGTCTCGTGATGCTCGATTCACTGTATCTCCAGATGTACAACGGCGTCAACCTTTGGAACGATGACTGCACTGTAGGGAACGTCCTCCATGCCTACAACCTTCTGCGCCTGAAAGGATTTCTCAAGAAGTCCATCCCAATCTTGGAGAAGCTTTGTGACATGCTGCACAATAGCGTCTTCCTTGGTCATCGACCTACGACCAATTTCCGCTCAGCACTGTATCGCTTCCAGGGTGGCAAGACAGGTAGCAGGCTCACATCAAACCCGCACAGTGGAGCAAAAGCCGGTCGGTCGCACTTCATCGCTATGCCCAAAAATATCCCACATCTAGGAGCAGATGATAGGCGGATTAAGCCCGAGGAGTTTTCCAAGGTCTACATGGCTCATCTCGATCACTTCAGACTTCAACCTATGCTTTCGAAATGCGACAAAACGCCTTTGGTCCTCGTTGGGCAAAGAAGAAGAGAAGTTCTTCCGAGAAGGTGTGGGGACCAGGTCCAGCATATGCATCTGACAAAGACTACGACGAGGAAGATTGGACTACACATGAAGGTCGCAACACCATCCTCAAGATCAACCACGAACTTCGAGGAGACATTAAGCTGCTGGACGAAGAGTCTTTCCCACTGGTACGTGTCAATAGCTTCGCCGTACATAGCCTCTTTCGCGATATCCACAATCGACTGTGGACGGAGGACAAGCACCATTATACCAGCGCTCAGTTTCTCGACTGCCCTGACGCCGGTGCAAAATTTGAGAGGCTTACTGTCACTGCAGGAGGTGCAGTCATCATCGGTGCAATGATGGACTTTGTTGATGGGAAAGGGAAGAACTCCTCTAAATTCGATGGCAACCAGGTCCAATACAAGCAAGGGGTGAAGCGGGTACTGATGATGGAAATTGGGGTGGATGCAATTTTGAGAGCTACAGAGGGCAAGGACCAGCCAGAGCAGTATTTGTGTCACCTTTCCAATGCCTGTAGTAGCGATGTCCTCAGAAAAAGCCGCAATATTGCCATGAGTACAACATTGGCTCTGTATCAGGTAAGCGCAAAAGTGTGTCGCGCCATGCGACTTTGTAAACCGACCACTCTTGCTGGAACAGCTCTCCCGACGGCGACCTGCATGGCTCACTTGACAACATGATTGGTCGCGTCACGACACTAGCTCTTGACGCGTTTAATATCAAACACTGCTAAGTCTTTTGGCCAAAGTATTCTTGCTTGCTTCGACCTCAAAAAAGTGTGAATCTCCAACTGTGACATTCTATCAGCATTGCTGCAAGCTTGTCTCAACCAGCCTACTTGCAGTCATGGCCGAATCCGCTACACAACACCCTGCTCCCAGGCCCTTGTCATCCGAGAGCAGCTTGGCTGAAACGATCAAGGCTATCTGTGGGTGGACTGAAGCTGAATTGGACACATTCCAACTCGAAACAAATCGTCCTCGCCTAGTTGCAATATCTTGTCCTGGATATTGCAACTAGATGACAGAGCTGCGTTCGCAAGAGGCCAACCTGAAATAAGCGCAGCTAGCCTCACACGACCTTCATCCAACCTTCTATCACAGTGTGGAACCAATTCGTACACAATCATGGCAATGTCGTCCAAAAAAGACCTTCGAGATTGCAGCAAACTCCTTAGAGATGCGAAGAATGACAAGACTGGTACGCATACTATTCAACGACGACTTCATGACACTCTAACTATAGACAGAACTGCCCGTAACTATGACGAATGATGCCCTACCACCTCTTCTCGATACAGTGGTGGAGAGGATCCTCGATTTCCTACTCATTGCAAATCACGTCGAAGATTTCACAAACAAACTCAGCGCGGCCCCTCATCCCAACTACGATTTCTCGACTTCTATTGTGCGTGCAAGTAAAGCTCTTCACAGTCTTTCGCAATCCGTGTACCGTCGCAACGACTTCATTCTTGTTTCAACTACATATCCGACCATCTTGGATGCTTTGAAGTCACATCGTGTGTGGTATCGTTCTCGAGGGTTTTCTGGCTTCAAGGACTTTCGTTTGTGGGTGCACATCACGACACATCCTTTCCATGCCAAGCTCGAATCCACTCCTGCAGAAAGATATGACGCAGAGGGCAAGACACCGGTCAAGAGGTTTCTCATACTGAAGAACAACTTAGCCGACTTGATATATGTTCTCTACGTGTGGCCGATATGATGATCGACTGTCACTTTGATTTGCGCTTCGTCTTCAATAAGGATCTGCACGGTGCAACGCCTGGACTTAGTGCTCAAGAAACGTTGCTCATGCCGTTCACGAAGCTTCAAGGCTGTTATCAGAAATGCGTCGTGAAGGGTGCTGACCCTGAGCTAGTTAAGAGAGTGACAAAGCTTCTCACACCAAGCGTTCACTGGAGAAGAGCTCGAAGATGGGAGCTTATGGATTTGCTGATGCTAAAGCAGTCCCTCGCGATTGACAAATTTTGTACTGGTGATTTCTGGGCCATTGCACTTGAGATCTTGGAAGCATTCGAGCTCGCATGTGCCTTCGGGAAAGCTCATATAGTGGCCATGAAGAGTGACGACCGAGATCTATATCACAACTTCGCCCGCTGGTATGCGACGAGTATTATCAACCAATGCATCTGTGAGATTCATAACAGTCTTAGTGCCCTTCACGGTGCCCCTGAACGGTATCACTTTGTTTTCATGGAGCAACGCCGACGTCAAGCTCTAGCGCATCTCACTCCACGGGAGCTTGCCATTTGGAATTCTCTGCTCGGCATTGCATACCTTGCCATCGAGGATCATCCGAACTCGATCAAACATTTTCGGGATGCTTGCGCCATCGATGCCTCTGTCGAGGCCTATGGCTATTGTTTGCTGCAGCTTCAAAACTTGCAAAAGCGATCGGAAAGAGGTCGAACAAGGAAAGACCTCGAGCGTATAGTCATGCTTGATTTGATCGACAAATTGGATTTTACACTCTTCTGCAATGCACGCTCATATCTCCACAGTTCAGTATAGTCACGATAGATGCTGAGCGTGTTGTTCTGCAAGCACTAGGATATACAGGGACATCGCTGGAGGTTCGATTGCTCCCTGCCACCGCTCCCATTATCGAGCCCTCAGTGAACGACGAGGCCCTTGGGCGAGATCCTTTGCTGCCGCACTTCTATTTTGGAACGCCTGAGAACCCGGATATACGGGTATCAAGTGCGAACAGGCGAGCAGCCACATCTACACTTCTGGATGAACAACATGGGTCCTGATATTGAAATGTTGGACAGAGATTCTGTGAGGAATGATGTGGCTAGAAAGGTTTTGAATGTGAGCAGAGGTGGTCGCTTCATCATACGCAAGTTATGAACATAACAGGTCTGGATATCCCACAGACATGAGATCTCTCGAAAGACCCGCAATCGTTGTTGCGAAGTGGCAGCATTGTTGGTCTTGGGATGGACAACTTGGACCGGCAGTATGACACAATCGATTGTGCATAACGAGGATACTAGGCAGCCTAATAGCACATCTGAATGCGGTTGGGTCAGCTTTCGTCTCCGCTCCATGAACTCCCCGGTTCATCCAACCAAGTGCCAAATACTTGGATGTGAGAGCCGTGTTCTATGCTCGTTTGGGTGTACTCAGATGCTAGGTCCTAGGCGAGCATGATTACCCTTATGACTGGAAATCAAGGAGCTGGAGGAGCTAAGAGAGTATTAGCACGCCTCACACTTGGTTTCATGCTCATCTCACCCAGCCCTTTGTCCAACCTACTGTTACTCAACCTACTGTAATCCAATTTACTGTCAACCAGTATGCTGTAACCAGGAGGAAAAGTGATGGTCAACTGTATCTGATATCTGACGATGACGGAGAGCGTTCCGTTGCTAGATCCGAGGTCTTTGATGAATGCTGATACTCTAATAACAGTGGTGAAATACACAACTTTGTTTTACATTTGGTATCCATTAGATAGACGCAATGGAAACAGCACTGAAAGCTTTCTTCTCTTCGCCGCGCTTTGCTGTAGCTGGTGCTTCATCTGGTGAGTGCTTGACCAATGTTAATCATCGAACCCTCCAATCCCTAACAATCAAGCTAGACACTTCGAAATTTGGCTACAAAGGTATGTTGTCTAGACTGGCCATGGCACGAGGCATTCCCGCTTAATATATAATGGTTTAGTCTTCGCCTGGTACCTGGACCACGACTTGACCGCCACACCACTCAACCCAAGCTCTCCCAGCATCACCGTTCGCAACCAACAATACAACACAACACCATCTCCCAGCAGTCTCGAATCAGCATCAGATTACTCACTGTCCGTCATCACACCACCAAGGGTAACGCTTAATCTGCTCCAGGAAGCGAAACAAGTAGGTATCAAAGCTGTATGGCTACAGCCGGGAACTTTCAACGACGAAGTTCTTGACTATGTGAGAAAGGAGTGGCCGGGAGCTCATCTTGCGGGTTTCGATGACCCTGAGGGCACAGTAGCGCATGATGGGTGGTGTGTGCTTGTGGAGGGAGAGAAGGGGATGAAGATGGCGGGGAGAAGTGGTGGAAAGTTGTGAGTTGTTGAATCCATTTACCTGGTCGTACCTTGCCCTCCTACGATTTACTTCCACATGTGCAGGTTCGCGAAAGTTGAAACATTGACGTGCTGCTGTTATACTTCTTATCATTGCCGTCGAAGGGTATATAATTGTCACGTGGTTGCTCAGACATCGGATGACCACCTTCCTATCTTCCTATTGTGGGATCATTTCCTTCTACATGAAACCTCCTCAAGACCTTCTTTGTCCTGATCCCAATCCTGTTACCATCACCATCACCATCTCTGTCGCATCTCTCAGTTGCAGCAAGATGTCCAAGTCAATGAAATACGTGATCGATTTCCGCTCCGTACCTGGGCATAGAGAAGCACCCTATGCACGCATCATAGACATTCGTTACTTCAGCGAGGAGACGAACAAGACTGGTATGCGAGCTATTGACGCTGTAATGACTATACTCTACCATTACGACATCAAGCAATTAAACGTATTTCTCGATCCGGTAGTCACCACCTTCAACTTCTCCGGCAATACATTGGGGTTTGACGTGATCATACGGCGTAGAGCGAAGGTCGTTACTGTGAGTAGCCGAAAGCTTGGCTGCATTACATTGCACTGGCATCGTGTGAATCTCGACAGCATGCTGATAGTAATGCTAGATTGGATACCAGAAGGATGGCCAGTGGCGCGAGGGCATCGCACTCTACAGACGCAGCGACGACTTGACTGGTCCATGGGAATATGTGGAAGGTGACTACTTAGGTGGCTGGATGGACTGTGCAATGGAGGAGCCGAGCGATGAGATGAGGATGTTTGCAATGTCGTTCTGCTACAATTGCGTCTGGACCGCGGAGAACATTGCTTGTACATCTTCGAATGATGATGATGATAGTGACGATGATGGCGATAATGATGGTGATGATGGTGATGATGGATGGAACACTACTAATGATGACGATGATGATGATGATGATGATATTAATTTGCGTCCGGCGGATCGATCAAAGGACAATGCCATTGAAGCAAAGGCTAAGAGTCCCGCAAACGCAACTCAGCCGAGTCCTGCGTCACAGCCTGATGACATTAAAGATGCGGACATAGGTACAAAGACGTCAGCGCAAGGAAGAAAGCTCAAAGCATTGTTCGCTAGCGACGACTTCTGATCTATGAAGTCATGGCTTTTGCTATGTGATAGGGTGGCTGCGTAGCTGAGTAGCTCAAGCATGATTCAGGAAATGCTAACGCACAACCTCCTTGCTCAGCTTCGGCTACTCGGAGGGCGGCGGCATCGCGTGGGCTGTTGCTGAGCGTCAAGACACAGATCCCATTGTAAGACCTTCTTGACGGTCAATTTGACGGCCGCTAAGGGGTGAAGAGGCGGAGGTGCAGTTGCCGGAGAGGGTCTCGGTGCTGTATAAGAGGCCGTGATTACGATCTTTCTGAGATGTTTATCCCAGAGGAGGCTGCGCTGGTTGAGTTTGAGTGAGTTAGGTTGTGGTGGACTAATGGGTAATGGCAGATATACAAGGTTGGTATTGACTCGCACATACTGAGAAGTGAAATCGGTCATAGTGGTTGTCAGTTCTGGCGACATCCGTCGAATCTACAACATCTGCCCAGAGTGAGGCGAGGAGAGAAGAGGTCACAGTGCGCGTCCATCGCCAGTGGCAAAGTGAGCTCGTGCTCCTCTTCGTAGCTTCAGGCTGGCCGAGAACTCAGTCTAAAAGAATGCAGCGGACGGGAACAAGAGACGACGACCAAACTATGCTCCTTGTCATTATTGCCATCGGGTTTGTGTATAACCTTTCGGACAATCCGATGACCACCTTCCTATTGTGGGGCAATTTCCTTCCAGAAGGCCGTTTTACAGTGCATAAGATAATGCGTAGAAAGTACTTTTTATCTTGGACTACGAACGCCCAGCTGAACGGGAATCCGTCCTCAGTTGCTGCTGTGCCGGCTCACTCGACTTGAGTCATACTCTGACACCGTATAAACTCTTTCAAATCTTTTGGGCCGGCGACGCGGAAGATGACAGCGACGGCACCTTTCTGCTGAAGTCTTTATAGGACGATTGAACAACCACAGCCAGGAGCGCATCGAGTTTCATATTTTGCGGCTCTAGGTGCCGGCGGCAGATCGATCATTCGCCCATTGGACATTGGTATCGTTGTCCTCGAAGCAGAAGGAGCATGGCCAGTTTGCAACGACACAAGGCGGAAAGATGATTGCCAGATTACAGAAATCGGCTTGAGACTTGCGCACTTGTCTCCATCCAGTGAATCGTGTCTTCGCCATACTTGCAGATTCGTCTACACACTCGCCTGCAGTTCAGACGAAGGTTCCCCTCTCCTTTCAGAATGGCCGCGCTTGCTGTAAGAGTCCTTACCGCAAACTTGCACTCACAGCTCCTCAGGTATCCTCAGGAAGTCGATCACACCAGTACTCAAGTCTAATGACCCCAACCCTGCGAGTATGGCGTATTTTTAAGAACTTGATAGGCACGACCACACGACAGCGATGCCAAGCATGCCCAGACACAATACTAGTGGCTTGGGAGATAAGATATCTTGTCGTGCTTTGCTTTCGTCGCCTTAGCTTATCTTCTAGAAGAAGTCGAGAGATAGTGACTAGGATACCTGTATCTGTATGTGGTTGGCAGTCCTGAGGGAAAGAGCCTTAGTGATGACCGACTCTCCCTCAGCCAAGGGCTTATCTGCTGGATTGATGTATTTAAGATGCCACGGCCATCTTTCCTTTGTGCGCGTTCTCGGCGTTCTCGTTCTTCTTAGTATCGTGTAATTTTCTAAGATATGGGTCAGTACTTTCTTGCACAAGCTTAGTCAACTAGGCCCCTAACACTGCCTTACAGCAACACTCAACGTCGTCGATGATGCTCTGACCACTGGTGGCCAGAATGCATACATCTCCCCTGGTAGTAAGGGCTCTGTCATTGCCGCTGATACTGAAGTCGACCCCTATGGCGACAGGGAGTTGACTGCCAACCCTGGAGGGCCACAATATTATCCTAATGGAGTATGGTCCACCTCAGTGTTTTCCTCTTGAGATCTTACTAACCAGATTGCAGCAACAAATCCCTACCGAAGAAGAGCTGAGGACATTGAGGAGAGTAGCAGGTAAAATGCCTGCGACTACCTACCTCCTCTGCGCTGTCGAGTTTGCCGAACGTGCCAGCTACTACGGTTGTAACGTATGTCACAGTGATTGGACTCCTGAAGCAGACATCATGCTTACTTTGTGGTATAGCAAGTGTACAAGAACTTCATTCGTGGCAAGCTACCCAAGGGAGGAAACGGAGCTGGTGCTCCTGCTCGCGGTACCCAAGACACTGCTGGTGCACTTGGCAAAGGTGGTGTCATTGCCTCCGCGATGACTGATGCGTTCAAGTTCCTAGCTTGTGAGTTCTGACTCCAAAGTTGACTGTAAGACTATGCTGACTTATTATCAGACGCTCTTCCTATCTTTGGGGGCTGGATCGCAGATACTCGTTGGGGTCGTTTCAAGACCATCTGCATCGGCGTCGCGATCTGCGGTAGGCTCGTTGTGATTCGTGTTGGCAACCACATATACTGATCACGTAGTCCTGCAGGTATCGCACACGTTGTCATGGTCGTTTCTGCTATTCCTTCGGTTCTTCACAGTGGACATGCCATTGGACCTTTCGCTTTCAGTCTTTACAGTTTGGCTATTGGCGCTGGTGAGTTGATCTTACATTGTCATACTCACGTACGATTTACTGACACGATCTCTAGCATTGTTCAAGCCCAACATTTCTCCTACCATCCTCGATCAGTCACCACACAAGAAACCTCATGTCATCACCGACAGCAAAGGAGAAAGAGTTATTGTTGACCCCGAGTCTACCACGGAATCTGTCATGTTGTGGTTCTACCTTCTGGTCAACATTGGAGGCTTCTTCGGTGTACCCACTGCTTACCTCGCCAAATATGTTGGTTTCTGGGTGGCATACCTCTTGCCTGGAATTATATTCTTCCTCCTTCCACCTCTCCTCTGGTATATCTACCCTCGTCTACAGAAGATGCCGCCGGGTGGTAGTGACCTCGGCAATGTCTTCCGCGTCTTAGGTATCTGCTTGAGGAAGAGCAAATTCGGCAGAAAAGGATTTTGGGAGGCAGCAAAGCCTACCAATCTCCGCATTGCTGGAGACCCGCGTGCTGCGACCGTGCCATGGAATGATCAGTTTGTCGACGATGTGCAAAGGACCTTTCAAGCTTGCGCGTAAGTCAAACCCATCCTCAGCTAAGCTCTTTCCTATACTCACCACTCCATTTAGAATCTTCCTCTTCTACCCCATCGCCAACATCAACGACGGAGGTCTCGGAGCAGCAGCGAACCTCCAATCTGCCGCTCTCGTCTCCAACGGTGTCCCAAACGATGTCCTCGACAACCTCAACCCCCTAGCCATCATCCTCTTCATCCCCTTCCTCAACCACATCTTCTACCCCTTCCTCCGCGCCCGCCGCATCCACTTCGGTCCCATCGCCCGCATCACCACTGGTTTCATGTTCTCAGCCATCGGTTCCATTGGCTACGCCGCCATCCAAGCCTCAATCTACAAGCAATCACCCTGCGGCAACATGGCCTCAACCTGTGAGGACGCCGACGGCAACGCTCTCGTCGCTCCCATCAGTCTCTGGGTCTACGCCGTCCCGACTGTCGTCACTGCGCTTTCCGAGTGTTTCATGAACATCACTGCCTTTGGTCTCGCATACTCACGCTCTCCTAAGAACATGAAGGGTCTCGTTATGGCACTGAACTTGTTCACCACCGCCATTTCTTCCGCTATCTCTCTTGCTACTGCGAGCGTCATTCAGGATCCTTATTTGACATGGGCTTTTGCTGGACCGAGTATCGTAGGGTTTGTTATGGCTGTTATTTTCTGGTTCACGTTCAAGCATCTTAATAATGAAGAATTTGTTATTAATACTGAGGCTGTTGAGCCTGATGCTGAGTCTGTCAATGATGGAAAGTATGCTGATGAGAGTAGGTTTGAAGTTGGTGCGGGTGATGTTAAGAAATCTGCTGTTAATGTGCGAGATGATAATAAGGCTTTTGGTCACTGATGGGTATGAGAGGATGGTATTTCGACATCACTGGAGTTGGGTGGCAGTATAAATACATGTTGGGTAAGGTTGAAGAGGTGAGGTAGTGCCGTCGCTAGCTTTATACATGTAATTGTCTTTCCCTGAGCAATGAAATCGTTCCATTATATGATGAGTCAATCGATCGCTAGTGTGCTCGCTATTCCGAATGTACAGTGGTGTTTTTTGAAATGGCCCCCCTAACCATGGAACGAGCGTGGAGCCTAGATGTAGCCTAGCTCAATGAGGGAAGAGTTGATGCCGAAGCGATTACATATCACCAAGTCGGCGGCAAGCCAAGCTGGGTCGCACGGCTATATCAGGCCGCATTTGGCTAGTTTCAGTGGGGTTATGACTCAGGGGGGACATTTCAAAAAACACCACTGTACTTGCTCATTATTCCGAATTGCCTAAATGGGTTGCATACTTGTAATCTTGAGCTCCGGGTGATGTCAAAAATAATACTACATACAGCATAAACCAATGAGTTCAGATGGTTGATGCAGAAGTGATGACTTTTGGTCGAAAGGTAGGCAGGACAGTGCCAAACACCCCTGTCTTGACACAAATGATCGACAGTCTCAGGCCTGTTTCAACAAACCCCCTGCCCATGTTACATAAGACATCAAGACAGCACATTCAAGCACATACGGCCATAGATCTATCGTGGAGACGAAAGGCGGCTCCTTCGCTTTTGCCCGCCGGTTAACGCACACAAATCGACTGCAGTAGTAGTATGGTGGGTGACCACATGCGAGGTTCTTGCTGTATGTTGACATATCTTTTTGTTTGTTTGTCATGATGCGAGCGCTGGTCTTTTTAGCTGGTGAGAGGAATGATGGGCGCAAGTGTTAGGAGGTTGTGTGAATTGTTGTTGCTAGTAGTGTTTGGGCGTAAACATTCAAGTAGTGGCCATTGCTTCGTCACGCAGCGTGGGATGCAGTAGCGATTTCGAAGCCGTATTGTTGATTTTGATGGTCACGGTAGACCATAATGCGTTGCTATTTGATGCTTGTATGATCTATCTTCCTTTCGCATTGTTTTGACGTATAAGTGCGCCTCCTCCTGCTCATTGGTCTTACTTCCTCCAGAAACCCTTGTACAGCTCATCTTCCTGTAGTACCTTGGTTTTGTAGCGTTTGGACCGTGTCGTGATTTTGGATACCTGAACGCCTTGCTAAGATTGAGAGATTTTGGAATATCCTTTGTTGAGGACGATGGTTGCTCTGTATACATCCCTAGCATGACAAGCTTCGTTTTGGTGTAAACGCAATCCTTTCTATAAAAAGTCTGCGATTCTTTGTCGCCGAGAATCTCGACACTGTCCCTGAGCAAGCACACTGCTGAGTGCTGAACTCAAGCTTGATTCGTTGATGGGTTTTGTTCCTTTTAGCACTTTTATTGTCGTTGTCTTCGTTAACCAGCCTCCTGCCAGAAGGTGGATAGTGTAGTCGTGGTCATATAGCCACACCAAGAGGCCAATCTACGTCAGAAGCTCCTCACAAGTCCAGTCCTCATAGCTATTCAATCAAATAAGCTTGTCATTCCATCACCAACCAATACCAAGCACTTACAAGCCATCAGGCAAATACCTTCTCACAACCAACGGAATCTTCTTCTCCCTCAACTCCTTCAGCGCAATCTGCAACGGATCCGTCTCTCCCTCCAAATCAACCAACACCGGCGCATTCATACTACATCACCAAATCAGCAACCAAACACCCACCCCGCCCTCATCACAATCCCATCTCACTCACCTAATCTGCAACGCCCTCGTCCCCAGCACTCTCGCCCTCTCATACTTCGTCATATACGGCGTCGTCATCCTCTTCTCATTCGGAATCTTCTTCTCCTTGAGCGCGGCAACGGCATTCGTCTTTGCTTTCTGGCCTGCCGATGCGTCGCCACTGACTACTATATTGTTGTTTTCACCGGCGGGGCGGCGCGCGTCGGGGTCTGCGGTGGCGCCGTCAAGATCGTCGCCGTGCGCTTCTGCGTCGTCGTCGAGTTCGGGCTCGAGGGGCTCGTCGTCGTTAAAGTCGCCGCCGTCGTAGTCGTCGCCGAAGGCGCCTTGAGCGTCGTCGTCGCCGTAGTCGGACATGTTGTGAAGGAAGTGAGGGCGAGGTGAGTTGGTTGTGATGTTGTAACAGTTGTGGAATTATATGAAAACATCAAGAGAACGAAGGACATTCTGTATAGGGCTGAGAAACTGACTCGCGGCGTATAACCTTCGTCTATCGCCTCCATCACTCGACATCTGAAACTATTACCACGAATTGACATACTTGCTATACAACATCAAAGTCACACCCTCACCGCTCAAGCTCTCCCTCCCTCCAGCAAACACAGGCATCCTCCCAAAACTCAGCACACGAAATACACCACAATGGCGAACGGGTATGCTATCTCAATCTCAATCCTACACCTCCAGCAAAGTTCTGCTACGTGCGCGGACATCACGTCTATCCTACTCTTCCAATAGCGCAGTCTACACAATGGTGGTCTTCCACGGACCCATAAAAGAGCATAAGCTAACGTATATCTCTCTGATGTGTAGGTGGAGTTTGATCATTGGTCTCGGCGTCGTCGCCCTTTTCATGGCTGTCTCATGGATATTTGCGCCCAAAGGAGAAACTCAGACGTACGTGAAACCATTTTCATTCATTGTTGAGCATTGGTGGGAAGTGAGAAGAACGAAAAGAATATGGAAGACGACGGGAAGACAAACACAGGGTTGTGGGACAGCGTTACAACGCCGGCAAAAGAAGAAGCGGCAGAGTAAGAGCATGATTGGGGAGAAGCACGTGAGGTCGCTGTAGCATGAGAGCCGGTTCACCGCAGTCGAGACACGACGAGCTGGACAACAGAGCAAGGGAAAGAAATAGATGCCATGTTTTCAGAAATGCTGTCAGTAAGGTCATTCGCAGGACACTTTGTACTGACTTGGCAACTCACAGTGTCTGGAGATCCTCTCTACTACTATCCGCAGCATGCTGTTATATCATGTGGGGTAAGCAAACTATCGTTACATCGCGTCAAGTCACAAGACTTACCATGTTACGTAGCCGTCACCTTTTTCGCACAATGGCATCCTCTTATTGTACCAAGACGATCGAACTTGAGGCAGGAGTATTGGGAATGAATTGCGTTCTGTGCGAAGTATGAGGAGAGGCTGGGGCATTCAGATCAAACCTATATAGCATTGGGTGGCGTTTGGGAGGAGTCAATCAGTTGAAGATACTTAGTAATTATTCATGACTTTCTACACACGCGTGCCATTTCCGTCGTCGTAACATAACTGCTCCATGAAACATAGTTGTTGAAATACCCTTCTTCAGTCCCGAAGAAGCACTGTCTTGATAATCGTGATTCCCAACCTCGCCCAATGCGCCCAGTATAATGTATGCAAAAAGAAAACAGATACGGAACGAAGACCTAGTTTGCGAGGATGGTACGGACAAGATCTATCAGACGTTAGCTGTATTCGTTGGTGTTCTTTTCCGAACTTTTCGACTAACCTGTATAGTTGATCTCCCCAGTCGTGGTGTCCACAGCCTTGAGCAATTCGTCAACCTCCTCATCAGTCATCTTCTCGCCCAGGTTCGTAAGGACTGTAGTAGAGCATGTTAACTTTTGTCGATCGTTTCTCAATCTACTTATCACACTTACTGTATCGCAACTGTCCTACACCAATATAACCAGTCATATCCTTGTCGAACACCTGAAATCCTCTGCAGTATTCCTCTGGCTCACCAGGATCACGGAATCCGCCTGGTCTGTTCAAGACCTTTGTGAATGTGTCATAGTCGACTGCATTGCAAATCAGTCTCTTATGTTTCTTCTCAACTTGTCCAACTGATATATAACATACAATCACCACCAACGCTCTTCTCTAGATCGCCAATCTCAGCTTGTGTAGGATTCTGTCCACATGCCCGACACAAGTCTCCAAGCGACTCGAGAGCAACACGGCCGTTACCGCGCTTGTCGAACAAGGCGAATGCTTCTTTGTAATTTGTGGATGCCTGTGGTTGAGGAATGGGCTGAGGTAAGCTTGTGGACTTTGAGACTTTGTGAAAGACAGTTTGAGCAGAGTCGCGCAATGATGCTGCTATGCTGCCGACTGAAGTGGTCGTCGATGCAGGGGAATTGGTGGGTGGTAGTGTTGTGTTGGCCATTGTTTGTAGTGTGCCAGATTACGAGGAGATGGATGGATGGAAGAGCTTTGACATACCATTCTAGAGATGTTCTGGTTCGAGTAGTGAGACTGGCAGGTACGAGTGAGTTGACTGAATCGGAAGGAACAGGAGGGAGTAGACGACTTCAAAAGTTGTTTGGGCGGAGGTTGTTTGTTTACAGTGCCACGAGGGAGCGTCACGTGCAATAACGGTCATCACGACGTAAAGCAGTGAGGTGAGTGACTGTGAGTAAGCGAGCTTCGAGTCAAACACTTCCAGCTATCGTCTTGCAACACCATCCTTCACGCTCCCGTCTCGACATTCACCCTGTCATGCTCTGACTCTGACACTTCGTGCAACTGCTCATGTGGTCCTGATCTGTTCAAAAAGCACACAGTCATCCTTCGTTTCCAACATAACTCCTCACCTTGATCAGATCAAGATACCATCGTCAGCATGGCAGCCATGGATGTAGATGAGATGGATATCGACATTGATCTTGGTGTCGCTGATCCTTCCGAGTATGAGCTTGGAACTGTATTGGTTGTTCGTTCTTTCCCACCTCGATCTATCTCAAGGCTGGACATCTTCTCACTGTTACTAGGGTCAAGAGATGGCAGAGGTCGCACCAATCATAAATGACAATACACAAATAACGCATGATATGACACAAGGACTACAAACTAGCAAAGTACATATTCGCGGTGTGGACAACCTTACTACAGACAATATTAAAGCATTTGCTCTCGAGCATTACCCGCCAGAATTCGAGCGCATCGAATGGATCGACGACACTTCCGCCAACATCGTATACTCCTCCGACTCACTCGCTTCAGAAGCATTGATAGCCTTGACCGATGAGGTTTTCCAGAGTACAGACACACTTGAACAAGTTGATATTCGACCAGCAAAGAAGCTATCGTTACATCCTGATTCTCTCCTTCAAGTGCGCATTGCGATAGCCACAGATGTCAAGAAGCCACGCGCAAGAGATGCAAGTCGGTTTTACTTGATGAATCCAGAACATGATCCGAGTAACAGGAGAAGGCAATATGATGGTCGGGACAATCGCGATAACAGGAGAGATGGCAATCGAAGGTATTCCAATGAACGGTCCAAGCGCAGAAGAGAGTCGGACGTCAAGCCTTTCGATGAGAACATGTACGATGATGCGCCTGCACCGAGCGCGAAAGCTAAAGCACCTTTCGAAGAGAGCATGTATGACGATCCACCTGCGCCTGGCTCACTGGCAGCAAGGATTACAGCACCCGGCCGGGATCAGTCTGATCGGCGTGATGACTCCAGGCCAAGGGTGAAGCGTGTGAGGTCAGGCGATTTGATGGACGATTGGGGCGATAGAAGAGGAGATGGACCTAGGAGGGGACAGGATACAAGAGATCGAGGTGAAATTGAGCGAAGAGGAGAAAGCGGAAGGCTTCGCGATCGCAGTGCTTCCCCATTACAGGACGGTGATGGACGATTTGGTTTTGGAGGCGATGAAATCAGGGTTGTACGTCAAAGAAGTTACAGTCCGCGTAGGAATGGGCCAACAAATGGTTACCAACGTATACCGCAAGGAGACATTTACGAAGAGAATGGAAGTATGGATGGGAGGTTCCGCAAACCTGACAGAGCCAGTGCGTCCTCAACGAGGCGACCTTCGCAGCAAGATATGCGCGCTTTGTCACATCCACCCACACAAGTCAAGGAATTGTTTCCAGAAAGATTGTCAGCTCCAGGAGACCAGCCTACTAAAGAGCTGTTTCCTGGCGGATCCTCCACACCACGAAACCAAGCTGGAAAAGAACTCTTCGCTCGTAAAGGATCTAGTAGTCATCACAGACGCAATGCCGCCATGGACTCTGCGGACGGCACGAACAAGGACCTCTTTGCCGATAGGATGAATACTGCGCCAGAAGGCAGATCTGTGTCACGATCTACCAACGACTTGTTCGTAGACAGGCTGGAAGCGAAGAAGCCGGATCTCTTCGGCGATAGGCTATCAACCACGAAGTCAACTGCAGCTAGTCTTGCCAAGGCTGACCTCTTTTCAAACCGTCTGTCAGGCACACAGCCTGCTGCAGCAATAAATGGAGGCGTACAGTTGGGTTTTAGCATCAAAGGTGCTGCGAATCTTGCGAGTGATCAGGGTTTCAAGATACGTGGTGCGGCTGGTCTGAATAACCCTCGTGTGAAGGAGTTGTTCCCAGATAGGGGAGAGGGTGCAAAGGACCTGTTCAGCACCAGGATGAAGGAACGTAAAAAGGCCGATCTGTTCTTCTGATTGGGACTCTGGCATAGCTGTGTAGTGAGGTCGGTAACTTAAGGTCGATGATCGCTACCTCTGTAACCTTGGATCTTTAAAAAATGGACCGAAGCAGCAAGAGATTTGGTATGAGAGAACCAGATTGCTCTATAGAGCTCCGAGACGATTCAAGGAGGATTCAGGTGTGCTAAACCCAGCACGTCACATTGAGCTATACGACTAGCTGTTGGGTAATGTGAGATTCCCATCATATATGTGCTCTAGGACAAAAGGGGCTTGAAAATAATTAGCTTAGACACTCACCGCTTGCTATACAACCACAACCACGAAGACAAACTCATCCCTTGCTCAATATTTACATACAGAATGCCAGAACTTGATACCCCTGCTGTGCTTGTTGCTCGCTACCTACGAGCTAATGATTTCCATGAGGTGCTGTCACAACATCGATATCGTGGCAACACTTTCTAATCGTGACATCAGACATTAGATGCTTTTCTGCGAGAGGCTGGACTACCTCCAAGCACTGGCAGTGACACATCATCCTCAGCGATTACTATCGAGCAAGTCCTTCAGGAGAAGAAGGTCTTCGATATCAGCTTAGCCTTTGAAAAGACAGGCCTCAACGATGGCAATACCGGCTGGAAAACACCCGGTAACACTTGCATATCCCGCCAGATTGAATACTCGAAAGCTGATATCACGTAGCGCCTTCCAAGCCGACGACTGTAGAGACCTTGCCAACCGCCGCCAATATACTGCATGTCAGTGTCGAGGACATCGCAAGAAACGACGATTCATCCGGCTCAGAACGTCTCATTCTAGCCTCTTCAGCAGATAAGAATTTCAACTTGCTTGCATCTCATCCGCCGTACGACCTGCAAAGGCGTAATTTGCTACCTTCTGACTCACCCATCCTCTCATGTGCAGTCATAGCGAATCGTTACCTGCTTACCACATCAATGTCAGGCAAGCTTGTGCTCTCTGATCTACGAACAGGAGATGTGCTGGATGAGCGACGAGACCACCAGAAATATGTGGTAAAAGTTGCCACTATGACTGATGATATGAACACGTGGATAGCGACTGCTGCATGGGATACTAAAGTCTTGCTTTATCGACTGCCTAAGCTTGACTCTACAACAGACACAGATATCAAGCTGAATGAGCCTTTTGCTAGCTTGAACCTTGCGAGTAACCCGGAAGCTGTCACTTTTATACAACATCCCGAGATTGCTACCCCAGTCCTCCTCATAAGCCGTCGCGACTCGACTTTCCTCTACTACTACACCTTCCCAGACGACTCCACTGCCAACAGCACCACCACCACCACCAAGCCGCGAGAACTCTTCCTACTCGGCCGCCAGAACCTGGCACCCCATTCAAACGCCTGGATAGCATTCACGCCCTCCGCCTTCGTCATATCCCCACACGACCCTCTGCTCCTCGCCGTAGCCACCTCAGCTGTTCCCCACATGAAACTCATCATCGTACGCCTCCTGCTCCCTCCACCAGCTTCCACAATCCACGCACCAGCCAGCCTCACGCAAGCATCCCAAGCACGTTCCGAGCTGGCCTTAGCGGATCGCGAAGCCGCTGCTATACTGATCCATGCTACGACGTTGGCGCCGCAGACGGCTTACAGCACGCCTGATTTGGCGTGGCGGCCGGATGCGAGCGGGGTGTGGGTTAATGGGGATGATGGCGTGGTTAGGGGGGTTGAAGCGACGACGGGGAAGGTGGTGGCGACGCTGGTTAGAGGACATGATGTTGGAACGAAGATTAGGTGTGTGTGGGCTGGAGTGGTGAGGGGAGAGGATGGAGGGGAAGAGGAGTGGGTGGTTAGTGGGGGTTTTGATAGGAGATTGGTGGTGTGGAAGGTTTGAGTGGTGAGCATGCATTCCTCAATATGTGAGTTGGAGAAATTGCGTCATGTGAAATTGGAAAGAATTGGAGAAGGAATGCAAGGAGTGTGCTTTACTCTTGATGTTGGTTTTGCTTCAGTCACAAGATCTTGTTGCGGTAACATCATGGAATACTCGTCGTCGACACACTCGGATATCATGCCACGATGGCGACAAAGTCAGAGGCAGTTATTGGGAAGGAATGGTGGTACGGTCGTAAAAGTATTGACGGCGGCAGTCTTCCTCATGACTATCGCATCTATACTCTCGGGAAATGTCAGCAACAACAGGGAGCAGCAAGACCTGAGCCCGAAAAGCTCAAATGGCGATACCGAACAAGCTTCATCACCACACACTCCACCACCAGAATTCCAAAGCCATGGCCAAGATGAACACGCACCTTATTCAAAATCAAACACAGTCTCAACCTACATCCAAGACAAAATCGCCACCTGGAAACTTTTCCAATCCACAAACAGATATCCGCCATCTTCACCCAACACCAACACCCTCCAACCAGAATCAATCAACAACAACAGCAGCACCACCAACAACACCTCCTCCTCCAACCCATCCTCCCTCCCCATCGCCATCCCAGACTCCCCCCTCCCCAGCCCGCTCCGCCCCACAATCCTCAAACTCTCAATGCTAACATCCTGGGACCAATCCGCCTACGAACGCGCCCTGCACACCCACTCCCAGCACTCCCTCCAGCACTCCTACCCCTTCCACATCCTCCGTGTTCCAATCCTCGCCGACATCTGGTCCAAACCAGCCTACATCCTCTCGCACCTCCTCCTCGAGCTCTCCAAACCCGTGGCTGCGCGCGCACAATGGCTGTTCTGGTTCGACGCCGACACCATCATCTTAAACAAGCTCATCCCGCTACAAGTCTTCCTGCCACCCGCGACATTCGACGACATTAATTTGCTGGTCGGTCACGACTGGAACGGGTTAAACAACGGCGTCTACCCCCTTCGCATACACCCCTGGTCCGTGGAGCTATTGAGCACCATCCTCGCATTCCCAATCTACAAGCCCGATGAAGCCCTGCCGTTGCGTGATCAATCCGCCATGGCAAGCATTCTAAACATGCCGCGGTTCAAGCGACACACGGCGGTTGTGCCGATGCATTGGTTTAATGGGTATCATCGCGTTATTAATGCGAGCGCGGAGGGGATGATGGCAAAGAAGGGGGATTTGTTGGTGCATTTGGCGGGGGTGCCGGAGCGGTTTGCGGTGATGGAGGAGTGGTTGAGGAGGGTTGAGGATGGGGAGGACGGGTTTGAGGTTGAGTTTGAGAAGGTGGGATTGAGGGAGGAGATTAGGGGGTTTTGGGAAGACTTTGAGGAGGAGAGGAAGAGGGAGGAGAGGGAGGTTGAGGCGTTGAGGGGGGAGGTGGAGGGTTTGGAGGGGGAGTTTGCGGGGGTTGTTGATGGGGAGGGGGAAGGGGAGGGGGAAGGCGAGATGAGGAGGGAGGTTGAGAGGGTGTTTGAGAGGAAGAGGAAGGTTTGGGAGGATTTTTATGCGAGGCAGGATTTGGAATTGGTGAGGGGTGTTGTGGAGGAGTTGAGGGAGGTAAGTGGTTGCATCCTGCCCCATGAAAGAACTTTCTTTTTCTCGTCTTGTTGCTGACTGTCTGCAGGCTATCAAGCCCTTTCAAGCGATGACAAACACCTCCATGGCTCCTGCTGGAGTATCAACCGTCAATGCAAGCCCTCAGAATTGAGCAGGAGGAACTTTTGATATGAGTGGTGGGATAGCCACATAATGAAAGAGTAGGTAGGTCGACAAGATGTCTACTTCAAGAAGCTACTTGCTCTGCTGTACACCCTGTTACACTCTATTCATATCGAGGACATGCTTCAAGTGTTCGATATAGCATGATGACTGTGTGATCAAGGAGTTTCAGGGACACTTCAGTGCCCGATGATATCGCTGTGCCAAGTCTTGATGGTTTTTGCAGTATACGGCAAACACACCGAGCTCTCAGAGGCTCATACCCACAAATCACATTATGCTCAGCAACGTCGTGTGGCCTCAATGCGCTCCGGAGCGACCCGCAGTAAGTCGGAGATCTCACAGCCTGCAGTCTCTCATTTGCCGAGTTCTCACCCCAGACTCAACATCAATGCGAGCTTGGGAGCAATAGTATGCACACCAGTTCTTAAAAATTGCCTCCCATTCCCACTCGTGCACAGCCTTCCAATCTTATACTCTCACGCTTTCGTCCTGAATCCTCCGTTACAGAACATCCACGCTCAACTATCGTCCACGCATCGGTGTCAAAAAGCCACCTTCGACAGCATCAGACAACGAACTAAGCCGCTGTTTCATCCACGCCTCCTCTCCAATCACAACCTCAAACTCAATCTCCCGTATCAGCTGGAGCTCCTCCCGCATCTGGCTCACCAAAGTTCGCGTCAAGTGCAGAAGGTGGGCCGGCGTCGATATTGTCGTGTTATTTTTAGCTACTGGGAAAGGTGGGAGTTCGCCGAGTTTGAGGGAGAGGGCGTGCAGTGTTGTTGTTAGAGAGCGCAGAGAGGACTTTAGTGCGTCGCCTAACGGGTCTATTGCTGTGATTGTGGCGGATGTTGGGGTTGTGGTTGTTATTGATGGTATTGGAGTTGGCGTTGCTGGATATGCGATTGTTGGTGGCGAAGGAGACGGGAGGGAGATGGAATCTTGACGTTCTCTGGCGGTCCAGATTTCGGATACCCAGTTGGTCCAGTGTGTGAATGCTTCGATGAGGTGGGCGTAGGATCCTTGTTGTTCTTCGATTTCCTCTTCTTCGTCCCCATCATCCGCTATTTTTCTTTCTGCTTCGGTTGATACGGTTGTTTCGTCGTCCGCTGTATGGTCTTTTCTGGCTTGTCTCCTATACCTGACCTTCCTCCCTCCAGGCGAACTCAACGCCATAATCTCTTTCAGCACACTGCAAAGCACATTCAAGCGTCGTCCTACACTCTTAACGTTACCTCCAGCCCAACCATGCAGTGCTAGCACATTCTCGGCTTGTCTTGCTTTGCGCTCTACTAGCAAGGTCTTTGCATACAGTGCTTGTAGCGTGCCGTGCAGAGAGTGGAGTTGTGCGTGTGCTGAAGCAGTGTATGCCGCGAGTGTAGGCGCAGCGGCATTGTGTAGTAGCGAGAGGTGTAGGAGATGAGTTTGTGCACGTAGGATATTTGGTGATGGTATTGTAGGTTGTGGTGGTATTGGACATGGCTTAGAGGGCGAAAATGACCGTTGATGAGTTGTAAACTGGGGCTTGGTTGATGGAGTTGATTGGGAAGGTTTTAGTGGCGATGACAAGACTCTTGTGCTTGTACTGGGTTGAAGGCGAGGCATTAGAGGCTGCTTGGCGGTTGTGACGGATGTAGAATTTGTCCTCGACGCTGTGAGGAGAGGCTTTCGAGGAGAGGCTGACAAAGAACGACTTGTGGTATTTACTGTCGATACACTGCGAATGGGTTGAGGTGTAGAGTGAGCTGGCGTTTCTGCAGTTCTCCGAACAGGCTTAGTGGACTGAGAAGCAGGTGGTTGTCTCTGGCCTGCTATTGCTGGGCGTACAGGTCCTGGGATTGATCTGGATTGCTTTGATATTTGAGATACAGGACGCGGTGCCTCGACAGCTGGCTCAGCAGAAGCCGTCACGCTTTCGAAACCATTATCAAGGGATCGACTTGACTCTTCCGTTGAATCTGTTGTACTTGACAGTGTCTGCTGTGCCTTCTTTGAGGTGGTAGAGGTCGAAGTCAATAGTGCAGTATTGTGAAGTCTATTCGTTCTCTGCTCTACTTGATTCGCAGACATGATAGCCTGCTGAGTACCTATGGCCGTGGCGGTCTCCAACCCAAGACCTGAAGGTATTGTATTCGTGCCATTGATCGCTTTACTGGGACTTCTAGGCTGTAGTCGCGTGCTTGGCTGTCTCGCAAGTAGACTCGGAGTGTCGCGCTGCAGTAGCTTTGACTTGGGAGGCGCGCCATCCGTATCATACGAAGCGGGTTTGACCTGTCGATTGTAAGGTTTCGCAGCCTGAAGTCAAAAAATACAGCTTTCACTCACGGCGGATCTTTGTTTTGATGGTGATGGTAGACGTGTGACTGGAGGCATGTCTACGAGCAGATGATCTTTGATGATATTTCTCACGCAGCATACATTATAGGAGATTCGAGATGTTTTACAAAGTTGGACATATTGTTTTATGAGTGTTATGAGTGTCAAAGGAACGCTTGAACCTTGGAGATCTGGTTAGTGCAGGCCTCCATGTACGAGAGAACTTGATAAGGACATCATTTGTATATACAACAATTTCAAATCTCTCCATATTTACTAAAAGAACTTGACCATGACAGTCTACAAAGAAGTGTACTCTAGTCTTGTGAATTGCATACTGCTCCCTCTAATGAGTATTCTTCTCGAGGTTCCCCACCACTTGAACCACTTCCACTCATAGACTACTCTTCCTCGGGAACGATACACCTTCTACAGCTGCTGCGTCACAAAACCAGCTGACCTTATCCATACCACCATCATTCACGATTCCACAAGGTATCGAGTGTCCCTCCTCCGTATCGAAAATCTTGTGCAAAATCTCCTGCTTTCCTGCTCCTGTCGCAACAAACGCAATCTTGCTTGCGGCGTGAATGACAGGTAATGTCAAGGTTATGCGCTTCTTTGGTGGCTTTGGTGAATCGCTAATCGAGCAGACCCATCCTTCCGTCTCCCTCAACAGTTCGTGTCCAGGGAATAAACTGCAGGTGTGTCCATCGGGTCCGGATCCCAGCAGCAACAGATCAAATACAGGGAATCGTGCGCTGTCTTTCGCGGCGAATGTCTGAATCAAGTCCTTTTCGTACGAGTCTGCCAGCTCGTCCACATCATCCAGCCACTTCGTATCGATAGTATGTACAGTAGGCTTTCCGTACTTCTCCGGGATCTTGTCCAGTAGTTCCTCCTTCACCAGCTTGTGATTGCTGTCCTCGTGATCAAGCGGTACGCAGCGCTCGTCGGCGTAGAAGATGTCCCATTTGCCAAATTGTGCGGTGTCATCCGGGGATCCGTTGCTGTCGAGTAGAAGGGCTTTGGCGAGGACTTTGGGTAGAGAACCGCCAGAGACGGCGACACGGAAAGAGCCGTGATGCTCGATACCGGCATCTTGACATTGTAGGATGTAGCGACGGAGAAGAGGAGCCAGGGCATCAATGTCGGGGCAAGCGTACAAATTTGGTGGACGAGGCATGATGTTGGTGGGTGGGGGAGAGTAGTGTTGTGTAGGAGTGGTAGTTGTTGAGAGGGATTGGTGTCTGTTTCGATACTGGATGAGTGGTTTAAATGTGCTTGATTGAGAAGATGTCGACGGATGGCTATGGAGAAAGTTGGATGCGTGGTGTGACGCTTATCTTGCATTGGAACTAAACGGCCCTGTCGGACAAGCCTCCCAGCCCAACCACTCCTTGCCTAATTTCGTACCTGAAACCGTGGCGTGTTTCACATGTGTTAATGATGTGACGACTTCCCTACTCAAATATACTCGAAACACGAGAAATGCATATACATGCTTCACAGTAGTTTTCCTGATAAGTCAGTGTGCGGAGATGACGTGCAGATTTCCCAATGTTGTTCGGTATGCCTCACGGCTATTGTCGTCAATGGATCAACGCTATCTGGTGTTGAAAACCGAAGAAAATGTAATGATGTGACTTTGTGCTCGCATATCACACCGTCTTCTCACAAACACTACTTTCTCTCGCCTCTTCTCTATTCACTTCCTCAACTTCTCCTGCACTCTTCTCTCCGCGCCGGAGAAACCAACCTACGGCTCCCAAACTAGCCACGAACATAACTGTTCCGGTATAAACAACAAGCCTCGACCATGCCAATCCACCACCCCAGCCAACATTTCCAGCCCCAGTCCGTACAAGGCTCTTCATGACAAATCCAGAGCCAACAATCGCTGTTCCACGACTAGCCGTAAGAATTGCAAAAACAAGCAGACTCTGACGATCCTGCTGGCCTTGATTGCCAACAATTTCTGCAGCGAAACGAGGTCGCAACACTGCGAAGCCTCCAGCTGTACTACCGAAAGCAAGTGCGAAAAGGGAAAGAGACCAGAGAGATTTTGCGAAGCCCCAAATTAGGAACACTTCAGTGCTGGCGCCGATTGTGCTGATCAACAAAGGGATGTAGTAAGATTTGCGCCAGTCTGCTAGCCAGCCCTGCAAAGGCTGCCCAATCGCTTGAGCCAGGTTGAGTAAGCTGACTAGTAACGCTCCCTCTGTGGCCGACAGACCAAAGCTTTCTCCGAACGTTGGCAGGTATAGACTAGGTCCGTAATGTGCCAGAGCCTGCACAATCGTTGCTAGCAGCATGATGACGAAGAGCGGTTTCTTGACAAAGTCAAAGTCCTTTCGTGATGGAGGAGGTGGTCTTACTGAACTCGGTACACGCGGACGAATACAGATCAGACCGAGCGACGTGACTATGAAGGTGATGATGCCCCAGCTGATCAAGGTAACTTTGTAGCCGTAGCGATCAAGGCAGATCGTGTAGACAGGAGGTAGACCTGCTCCTGCCGCTGCACCAGATGCGCAACTGGTGCTTGTTAGCACGATTAAGCATATACTACGAGGATATCGGAATGGTCTTACATGAACCCATATGCCAGACTTTTCTTAGCATTGAACCATTCAGCCATGAGACTAATGGAAGGACCGAACAGCATACCAGCACCGATACCATATAGTAGTCCGATGGACAAGATCAGTTGTAAAGGCTAGAGTCCAATATCAGCTTGGTCGAAAAGACATTATCTCGCCTCAGACTTACTGTTTCTGCGAAGCCTGCTCCAATGGCAGAGAAGGTACAGACGAGCATCCCGAGCCACATAACGACCATACGATGCTTAGGAAAGTTATTGACGTAGTACATGATCGGCGGGAGTGATAGCTGTAGGACACCCTGCAAAGAGTAGTTGTGGTCAGTATATTGGCGACGTATGAGATAAACATGGGTGACACTATATTGGCGTTGTATGAGATAACCCATGGGCGACAAACATTCGAGAGAACACCTCCAACTGAAACGAGGCTTTGTCCTTGAAAAGGAGGATGAGTATCAAAGTAAGCCTGGAAGACGCCATAGCAGTACGGGAAGCCCCAGGCAGTGATCTCAATCACGCAAGCACCAAAGAGAAACATGTATGCTCCCCTTCCACTGTCTTGTGGTGGACACTCGTCTTCATCGATCACTGCTTGAAGGTCGAGTGTAGAAGACGCTGAGGCTGAGACCATGGTCTGCTTGGTAAAGTCGGGACTGCCGGGCTTCGGAGGCATATTGAGATGGTTAGCGAAGCTGTCAGAAAATGGATGTAGCAAGGCAGAACATCGTGAGGTTATATAGAGGCTCTACAGCATTACCAGGGAGGCTGTTGAGAAGCAGATCTGCCAACTAGGGCGTTACGGCACACTGGCAATGCGAGGAAAACATGGTCGGCCATACATAACTCGTCGAGCCAGGGCGTGAAACGACATGTAAAGAAGGGCGCGCCAAGACAAAGTGGGGCACGCTTTCCGGAAGTGTTTCAACATCGAAAACATGTCATTTTCTCACCTAGATCGGAAAAACCTATGTGACACTTCGCTCACCAGTGAGACTGAGAAGATGACGCTTGCATGGTGGGCACAAATCCCAAGTTTTCCGCCTGAGGTCGACGTATTGTCACTCGATCATAAGCAAAGCACTGAGTGACAATGCCTCGACGCACAAATCCAGAAGTCGGACAACGAAATGTGCAAGGAAAAACACACGCCTCTCGGCTGTCTCATGTGGCACTCGAGTCGTTAAACAACTGGATGAAGACGCATTTGCACAAGCCATATCCTACTAAAGCCGAAAAGTCTTTTCTTCGACAAGCCACTGGACTTAATCCTCGACAAATTGATACGTGGTTTGCCAATGCTCGTAGACGTCTGAAGTCCAGGTCAGTGACAACCGGGATATCTGACGAGCCAAGTACGTCGGCAGCAGTGCTGAATGCATGCGATGGAGGTGCCCATGTTAACGAACCTGAGGACACGCCTACCACATCGTTTGATTCGACGTCCTCTGAAACTCCAACCGTCAGGAAAATATATCACTGCACATTCTGTACGGATGCTTTTACTACTAAGTATGATTGGACAAGACACGAGACCTCCATTCATTTGCCTTCAAAGAGGTACATATGCTGTCCATTGTCTCCAATCTCTTTCGATCCAAAAACACAATTGAAGAGTTGTGCGTACTGCGGCGAACCAAATCCTTACACTAAACACATCGAGTCTCACAATCATGTCACTTGCCAAGCAAGGCCCCCAGAAGCAAGGATTTTCCTCCGCAAAGACCATTTACGCCAGCACCTTCGAGCCGTACACGAATGCGGGATACTTCCAAACATAGACACATGGGTTTTGCAAGCGGATTTTGTGAATTGCCGGTGTGGATTTTGTGGTGACAGGTTCACCAGCTGGCGAGCTCGAAACGACCATATTGCTGGCCACTACAAGCAAGGTTTCGAGATTAGTATGTGGAGAGGATGTCGAGGCTTGGACTCGGCTATTTCTGCGCAAGTGAAAGCAGGATTGCCACCTTTCTTGATTGGTATTGCTTCTAACCAGCGCTTCGAAAGAACAAATAGCACAGTGGACTCAGGAAGAAACCAGACGAGCGTGTCTAAACCTCGTAGCAATGACCATGACAGCCTTTTCACCTTGCGCTTAGAAATGCTTATTCAGAAACTGCAAAGTCTAGTCCATAGGTCTACCATGCAAGGGGTCATGGTATCGGACCAGACTCTGCAGCACCATGCACGACTGCTCATCTTCGGCGAAACAAGCGTCGCTTTCAGAACAGCAGCCGATAATCCAGAATGGTTGGACACGTTCAAACGAGCCTATTGTCTTAACATCCTCCCCACTTCTTCACACAACCATGCCTTACATCTGCCAGACGATCTAGAAGTCTACAACGACCTAGGTCTTCCGACACCTCAGTGTCCTAGAAGCAATCGAATCACTGCGTTTTGGACCCTATTCTGGGCCGATGGACCAGTACTCAAGACAGATTGTCGTTTCTCCTCTGTTCCAGTCCCACTGCAGCTTACACTGCCTTTTGAGACCATCGCTGATGTGTGGCCTGATGCAGGCACTCCAGGGAGGATCATGATCACAAGAGATCGCGTGTTTGAGTGGACGATCAAAGCACAGATCGATTTCCCACTTTCGTTGGGAGCACAGAACATGATTAAGGTGAACGATGTCAATGGAGAAAGGGAATGATAGTTTAGATAGGTGAGGAAATCTGGCAATAGTTTCTGTCGTCTAGGAACACTCAGGAGTCCTTGATATGCTCGCACTGTCAACCGATAAACGAAGCAAGCTGCAAGACACGCAGAGCCTGCGATGCATAAAGCGCACAAGAGTGGTCCTCTGCACGTGTACAGTGTCAGTCAAGCCTATCTAGTGTACGAAAGTCCCCTCACAAAGAGCTTTGTTATAGTCACTGCGGAAGACTTAAATGGCTGCACACGTGGCTTCAAAGCACTCCACACGTTCAAACGCAAGTCCGACGAGGAACAAGAAAATTGGATGCTTCTTCCCTCAGGCGTCTTCGACGACTCGGATGCAGACTGAAAAGAAGCAGTGAGCAGACTCGTTCACGAAGCATTCACCTTCATTTCAAGAGACTTAATCGCCAGACAGAGTAACACTTTTGTTACAGTCCAGGAAGCTGCTTTGGCAAGCTTCGTGTTTCAACAACAGAGAGAGCTACCAGCCAGTTGGTTTGCGAGCAGGGACTGGGATGTCCATATAGCGATGAAGTAAGTATTTAGAGCGAGACAGGGACTGAAAATCGTGTGTATAGACCATTGGCAAATTGGTCAACAAGGCGGTGCGATCAAGTAATCCGCCGTGCCAACCGCGCAACGGAGGCGCTTCGGAGGCCGATACACGCCGCCGCTTATGCTAAGCCATGCCTCGTCCTAGGACAATTGCCACCGTAACTATGTATGCTGCACCACAACAAGACGTTCGCATGAGCGCAAGAACAGATGTCTACGCGACTATCAAGAGGAGGCCAGAAGCAATGGTAGCGCAATGTCATCAAGAATAAGATCTTGTATACGGAACTGGACTATGTCATCGAGACGACGAGATCGATTGCCGACCAACATCAAGCATGCTCACGCAGCAGACAAAGCTTTAGGACATCCTGGCCTGATGGTTGAAAAGGAGATACTCGGCTACTACTAGTATTCTTCATGTTCTCAGATGTTCACGATCCCAAATCAAATCGAACTGAGATGCATGTGGGATGCATCATAGACTTTTCCAATCACGAATTTCTCCAGCACTCTCCACAACTTTTTTTTCCTTTGAGTTATGGATTTCGATTTTGTAAATGTTTGGACGCTAAGGCTTCTTTGGGATGTGATGCGAAAGTATGTGGAATTGCCTTTCAATGGTTGTTCGCCAGAAAAAGCTTGTTACCGCTCGAAGCAAACGCGATGACCTAGGTTCAGCAAGTACACTTTGGGAAAGAGTCACCCTGTGATTTGTTTGTTGTTTGCGACAAATCATCGTACCTTTTAGGAACCCTACAATTTGGAAAAAGGACTTAGAAGCGAACTCTACTATGGTAAATATTTTGCTATGTTCTGCACCTCTACCTTTCCTTCTCTTTTACAAATTAGTCAATATCATGCTATTGATATATGTCTTTGCGGATTATATGTCTTTCCAAAGTCGTAATAACGTCATCAGAGTATACAGCTCTCTCACCCATCTATCTACCACACACGAAGAAGTTTTTCACAGCGCCCTTCCGTCCCCATCCAAGCATGATGCGCTCTGCGTGCTTCAGCTCGAATGTCACGAAATCTGCTTCTCCTTTCCTTTGGAAAAAGTCTCGTTCCTTGACACTACTGGATGTGACGCTATGCCCAAGGAGAGGAAGCAATAGTAGCAACGCAGGCAAAGGTGGCAGGCTGATTTGAGATCTTTTTTGATCCTTTCACTCGAGCAGCTAGCAGGCTTGTCCGCCAATGTTCGCAGCATCGCTCTCGAGCGCGGGCATGTCAGTGCGATATATGGCTGCTTCGACGACGTAAGTCTTGTTGTGCTGAGAAGACAGCTACTTTTGTAACCACCTATCGTCGAAGCTAGGTAGTTACCGTACACAGACATCCCGAGCCTATCATCAGCGGTAACGATGGGTTTCTCCAAGAAAAGTAATGCCGTTCTCAGCTCGGAAATGTCACACGCTTAGTCCGTTCATCATATTTGGTCCCGACAACCGAGCACGGAGCTTTCGTTGACCAAGAGCAGAGCAGTCCGAGAAAGTAAGTTGCGATTGTTTTGATGAATTAGCAATACTCGACAGTCACGTTAGGGGTCTAGCGGATTGTGGCTGTTTCAGCGATGACGAGGTGGTTCTGCTCTCTGTGTACTGGCGGTAGTCGCAACACGAAGCTGTCAAGCATGTCATACTAGAATGATTGCCGAGCCTCACCCACTGACGTCCCAGAATCTTACGACACTCCCCTCGACACTCACAATCTGTTCTTTATCCTCCAACCACAAAAAATCACCCCAACCATCATTGCTTCGCATGGTGAGCTCCTCCTCCTCACGAGCAGCGAATCTCCATTTGATATTCTTAACATGGTCGTATACCTCCAGGCCCCTGTCGCCAGCCACTTTGTATGCCAACTTATGCGCACACTTGCCCCGTCCATATGAAAGCTGAGTCGTCTCGAGGTGATCAGCGATGAATCTAGGGATGTGTTCTTGGCCATCCAAGCCTACACATGCAGACAGGGAAAGCTGCCGGCGCTGAACCTCATCTGTTCTGAAATTTCCCTCGTCGCTCTCACTTCTTGCTCCTCCATCCTCACCAGTCTGACCAGTAGTCGAAACTTGCATGCCAGGCTCGACAACGACAATACTGCCAAGGCCTCTTGCACCGGCCGCCAAGTACCTGCCATCCCCGCTCCAGCTTACCGACCGACACCACCGTTTCTGGCTCCCCTTGGACATCCAGCTGCCCAGCACCTTTCCGGTGTCAATCTGCCATACCCTGAAGAAGCCCGTGCCCGTTGACCCCGCAAACATGATCCCATCTGGAGAGAACGCCGCCGCCCAATTCTGGCATGTTTTCTCAGGGTCATCGTACGACCTGAAGATATGCACAGCTTGCGCAGTGATGGCGTCAAAAAGGCGAAAGGTGCCGTCCCAGCTCGCCGTACCAACGAGCGATCCGGAGGGACTGAAGGAAGCGTACATAATAGTGTCTGTGTGGCCATTGAGTGTCACCTTTCTTGAGCCTGTCGCGATATCGAAGATGGCCAGAGGCCAGGGATGATCTCCGTTGCTCCCCTGTCTCTCGCCAGCGAGGTAGAGGAGACTGTTGCCGTCCGGACTGAAACAGCTAGAGTCGCCGCGCTTGAGGACGGTGCCGTGGATGGTCGGGCTGTGGCCGCGAAGGTAGACTGTGTGGGATTGCTGGAGTTTGGTGCGTATGGTCTTGGAGAGACTCGCCTGGTCTTCCGGGGTCAGCGTCCAGGGTAGTGCAGAGCTGTCCGTAGTACTGTGCTGGGCAATTTGAACGGTGATCGTTTCAAGCGCGGCGCTTGCCATTTCATTTACGATATCCTCATCTAATGGATGTTCTATTATATCATCGAGATTCCAGAAGACAATCTCGCTCCTCTGCTTGTCATTGTCTTCTGCGTCGTCAAAGCTTCGGAGATCGGACTTTGGTGAGCTAGTGACGAACTCTCTCGGATGCAAAGGGTGCCATATCACGGCACTGATTGGGTTGATATGACCTTTGACGAGCTTCACCAGTTCACGAGTCTCCACGGCATAGATATGTACCTCTGTACCGACGGCGAATGCAAGCAAGGTGCAATCGGCGTTTAGTGACAAAGACGAGACACGCTTCTCAAAGGAAAGCTTCGAAGCCTCATCCGCATCACGATATTTTGGATGCCCTGGGGCATACTGAGCAGCCTCGCCGGTCGCAGGCAGAGCGAAGTCGTGTTCAATGGCATAGCGCCAGTATTTAGGGAAGTCGGAGGAGGAAAATGACGTGACTTGTTTGGCACGTTTTGAGGGCTCGGCGGTGGGAAGCGCGGTAGTTGATGGAGGTGCATCTCTAGCAGCAGGTATTGGATCTGTGGGCATGGTGATAGATTGGTAGCAGCTGCCTTGAATGGAGAGACTGATGGTTTGAAGAGGAGATAAGAAGGAACTGCGAGTCTCTTGTAGTTTGAGCTTGACTGCTACGTGTAGATCTCAAAATGAGTCATCTCGTCATGGTACGAGATTACATGTATACCTAAGAGAATTAACACCTTTGAGGCCACGTCTTATAATGGTGGATACTCCGTTCAAAGATGAATATAGCCACGTAACACAAGAGAAAGAGAGGATTGCCTAGCCAGAACAGGCTACATTGCCCATTTACCGCGTGATCGTGACTTATTCACGATCAAGATATTTACCTTAGCCTAAGGTCAGTTTTTGTCCGAATAGAGACGTCGCGCTATTCGCGATTCGCCACAAGAGGGTGATAGACAGATAGTAGCCAAAGGACCAATGTAACAACTAATGATTTCGACTAAGGTTGCATGCTCGGATGATATAGGAAAGAAGCTGACTGAGGAAGCTATAAATGCAACTGGACCCTGGAAAAGTGAGACCCCGTGGGCGACTACCCTTTTTGGCACTTGCCTCCTGTCCTAAGACAAACAATGGCTTTAACCCTTGTGAACAAGCCTCAGCCAGCGAGGTGACCCTACCTCATAAGCGTGATATTCTCCTCCCCGCCATCTTGCTGCGAACCATCACATCACTTCCACACAACTTCGACGTGTCACAAACACTGCAGTCATGCGCCAAATCAAGATCACTCTTATGCTCTACGCATCCTGACTTGGCCGATCTCTTCGCCTAGTGAAATCTTTCGGTGATCCCGGGTCTATTAGAGCTAACATCAGTTATATCATAACGCCCGAATCTCCTTAATCCGATAGGTTCTTTAGTTAATCCGGGCATCCACTTCCTACTCTAAGCGCGTTATCACTTGAGTTCACACTAGACCTAGTTACTACAAACAGACGAAGGGATGCCATCTGCGAATGAATGGGCATGGAGCTTCTAAGTTCGATCGGGTCAAGGTTCGCCAATGGAGAAATAATTGTCCATACTTCAGAGGAGATATGTTAGAAACGTAGTGCCTGCCGGTTTCAGCTTGGATATGCGCCCACTTACAATACTCCGTTCGTCATACCATCCATGGATGTATTCGACGCGAATGCGACTCATTGCTCTGGTACGATGACCAAGAAGAGCAAGCATTCCAAGGAAGGAACCGGCGTGTTAAGTTAATGATGGATAGAAGAATTGGCAATGATTTGCTGATGGCTGACAGTCCGCTGACTGTTTGTTTACTGACTGTTTCAGCAATGGCGGAGGTGGTTCTTTGTACACTGCAAAGCTGACGCGCATGTAATCCAGACATCGTATTCAAGATACGCGTACTGTCAAATTGAAAAACTGTTGCATCCGAGTGCGGATCCGAGTCACAAAGACATTGATCCTGCAATCGTCAACTTCCTGCCAGCTGCTCTGCATTGTCGTAAACACCTTGCTCCCATCAAAGCCGCATGGCTTCCTTTCTACACAGTACCTCGCCCTCCTCTCTTTCAATTCTTCTTACACAGCCCAGCCCTCCCAAGGCCTCCCCACCGCCTTCCCAGCTCCATCAAACCTCACTCCTTCCTCCCTCAACAACCGTCTCTTTTCTCCAGCAAACTTTCCTTCCTCGCCCCAATGACCACCAAATCCGCCGATGCTCCCGTCAGCTGCTAGTACGCGATGGCAGGGGACGAGTGGAGCAAATGGGTTTGAGCGCATTGCGTTGCCGATTGCGCGGGCGCATGTTTTGGATGATACTGTCGATGTTTTTGACGGACAGGCTTTTGGGGGAGAAGTGGTAGAGGTGTGAGAGCGCACAAGGTTAATATGACGAGCCATCGCGGCGTATGTCGTCCATTGACCACGGGGAATCATGCAGAGGAGTGAGAGGACTTCGCGACGAAAGGGCGTCATGTCTTTTGCGTCGAGGATTAATTGCAGTCCTTTCTTTGCTCCTGCTTCTACTTCGTTAGGAAATGATGATGGTTGGTGTGCTGATGGCGCACCGGCAGGTCTGGAGTTGGCAATGGCGCTTTGGTCCGGTGCTGGTGTTGCATCTGCTGCTTCTTGTGTTTGATTTCTTGTTGTTTCTGGGGTCGGCATTGTTGGCGTTGATATTGGTCGATCTCTATGCTTTCCGTCGAGGTTTGTGGACGTAATTGATGAAACACCTACCTTGCGAGATTTCGTGGTGGATAAGGGTAGGAAATACTTTGATATTGTGCCTATTGTTCTTGTAGTATCCTCATCCTTCGTCCCCTCCTTCTTCTTCGCCACTTTCAATCTCTTTTGCGGACTGCTTGAGTCATCAATACCGCCAACATCATCATCGACGGCGCTTTTCCTCTTCTCCCCACGTTCAGCCACTGCCGGACTGCTATCCATTTCATTTTTTGCCCCATCCTCTACCCCCGCCTTATCACCTCTCACCTCGCCCGACGACTTCCCCCGCTTCCCTCTTAACCTAAGACTCCGCCCATCCAACTCCACCAAATCAGCCCTCCCACTCACAATCGCTTCCCCCAGCTCAATCGCCGCCCGTACCTGCCCCTCACTCATATTCCTTACGGCCGGCGCCTTGACAACAGCTGTCCACGGCTGCGTGACACCAATGGCGTTGTCGAGGATGATGCGGGCGAAGCAGTGGTCTAGGAAGACTGGCCAGTGGGGTTGAGCTGGGTCACGAGATTTGGCGAGGTGGGGGAGGGTGATGTGGTAGAGTTGTGTCCATTTTTCACGGAGGGCGGGGAGGTTGGACGACATGTGGATTCTCGACCTAAGTGGTGTCTATGGTGCTGGCTGAAGTGTCTCCTGGTGAAGGTGGTTACCTCGTGAACACCGAGGGTAAGCACGCTTGCAGCCAATGCAGAGGACTCTGCTTTTCGTGGTGTTTGTTTCCCGACCAATGATGATTTAGTTCGTACAAGACGTGGTGTCGGACCTGATAAGGACCACCTATGCCTCTCGGTCAGCCACCTGCCAGGCAGAGGTTCTCCACGAGAGATTTCCGGTATTTCCGAGACTGCTTGTATCTTTGCTGGTGTCGGCGTGCGCAAACAGTACAGGGCAGTGGCAGAGGAAGTTGGCTTTTGGCAGCCTTTTGCAGATAGTGGAGTTGGAACTTGGAGGTATTCTAGTTTTTCGGTTGATCGGTAGTCAGATGGGTAGCAATGACAACGACAGTAATCGTTCTTTCACGTAGTCACAGTCCTCAAGTTGCTAGGTATTCTATTTCTTCGATACAGATTTCAGATGGCACGGGAAGAGGAGTCGACGTCGACTTTGATATTCCATTAGCGAAAGGGAGGTTTGGTGATACATAAAGTGAAGACACATTCGCCACCTACATAAACCAGGGTCTGAGTGGCGATTTGGTATCGAGTATTATTACCAACGAGCATGGTTGACCTTGTATAGTAGAATTGCTCTCTTGTACTTTAGTGTACCCTACATTCTTACATGGCAACTATACGCATTCACTACAATCACGCCATATCACCACCGTGACTCACCTCACGTGGTGGCTCAGGATCATTCATCGTTCCCATTGTATAATATCCATCCCCCAATCTCATTCTGGGCTGATCGGCGTCAGTAATCTCTGCTTTTTACTTTCTGCAATGCCCAGTATCCTTGGTCGTCGTCGTCGTGTCCAGCAGTTGTCAACAAGGACTCCGCACGCTCATAAAGCCCACATACTCCTACTCATGATCATCCTCGTCCTCATCCTCATCCTCGTCGTCGTCGTCGTCCTCGTCTCTCCATCCTCAGATCAATCATACCATATAGCATTCATAGCCGCGCCCGGACTATCAATCACACACCTAGCCACCCTCGCCAACCACTCATTCTCCGCATCCCACCTATAAATCTCCACCCACCCTTCCTGATCATCACAAAGAGCAACCCAATCATCACACCAATCGCTACAGCTCACGGCATTCGAATGTCCTCCACTCGTCGGCGTCGGCTGGCAAAAGATCTGTTTCTCAATATTCCCCATTTCGCCCAGCCGAAACGCCGAGATATAGCCCGGAATGCTAAAATCGTTGCTCCGTGCGGTAGCAAACATGTGGCGGCCAGAGTGCGTCAGCGCGATCACGTCGCTGCGGTAGAGTTTCGTGTGCGGTGGCAGGTTTGGAGGAATCAGTGGGTAACTGAGATGCGTGTATACTGGCAGGTGCGTAGCATCGTCAATAACGTACACACCCAGACTATTCCCTCCTTCCATCAATGCATACAGATAGTGTCCCTTGGGATGCATAGCCACCCATCGGGGATGATCTCCTGGTTTGGGCGCATCGAGACTGCCTATCGTTTCCAACATCCCCGTTTCAGCATCTTTTTTGTGCGTCCAGATTTTGTTCGCCCACATGTCTGCGGAGTAGAGATAGGTTTCTGTTGGATCGAAGACGGTGCCGTGGATTGCCGTACTAGGTGAGTAGGCGTAGTTCTGGATGTTTTTTGATAAGGCACCGGAAGAATCAACGGAGAAGATGTTGCCGTCGCCGGCGTGCTCGTAGAATGGATTACCGTAGACGGCGTAAGGAGGTTTTTGGGCGGCGAGGACGAAGATGGCGCGGGTTTTAGTCGTGGAAGACGATGCTTGTGCTGAAGGAGAAGGACGTGTTTATGAGCTTGGGAGATGAGTTGGATTTGGGGGTTTTATTCGCGAACGTACGATCGTGGTCCATGGAGTGAGAAGATGTGTGGACGATTTGTGTTGGGCTTTTGACTGCAAAGCTAGACCATTTCTTCATTGCCGCGCCGTAGATGTTCTTCTTGTCATGCTAGATTGGTGTTTGAGCAGGACACCTTTTTGCACGAATAGCTGTGACCTAGGCGGCACGTACGTCAAAGGTCATCCAGGAAATGGGTTCATCGTGGGGGATGTCGGTCTTCTTGATGAGCTTCAAGGTTAATGCTTCGTCGTCGAATTGAAGAGTGAATATGGCACCTGGTGGTGTCCAGGTCCCACACATCAGGTGGTGAAGCATGTTGGAGCGGGTGGTGGTGTGGAAGGTTCGGAGGAGGGAGGATGTCTGGGATGGTCTTGTGCTTCGGCGTAGTATCGACGACAATGGCATTGACCGAGGAGGCCGAAGATGGAAGTGCTGTTCATGATTGTGTTTTTGACTGAAGGATTGCCGTCACACTCGGTAGTCAACCTCGGAGGTGCTTTGAAGTCCATTGGTTTGGGTGGCCCGTGCACGACAGACGCAGTCAATGATGCTCTATTTACTTGAAAACGACGAATGGTATCAACTTTGGGTATTCCTACGAGGATTGTGGGTATCATTATCGACAACTACGGACTCTGCTACGTTCCTATCCAGCCAAAGGGCTTGCGTCGACAGAGTGATATTCTTATGAAGAATGACTTGCTCACCAGACAGTATTGATGAGGCATAACCATTCGAGCCCTCCCTGATGCATTGCATTCGTTTTTTGACCTCGAAAGTGTTGTAACCTTCCCAGATAGTCCACCTTGGTGCGTGCGCACTTTTGCAACGAGGTATTGCTGAATCCCACTACCTAAACTGCACAGACGGCCATATCTTTCTAGATCGAAAGTCTGTGTACACCTCGAAAATCCCACAAGCAGTGCCAATCCAGCTATCATGAATTAGCTCGATTCGTACCTATTACCGCTACAATAACAACTTACATAGTCTTGCCATCGGGACTTATAACATGGCCAGTGGTGCCCCTTGGATCAGCATTATCCCAACGTGCTGACATGGTATAAGAAGTGATACCGGCCCTCGTCCTTACCCATGTTCGAGATGGTACAGTTACTGGTGGAGGGACGACAGGAGCAGGCACATTCGGCCAAGGCGAAGAGTGGTCTTCGACCATCTCTGTTATACCAGCTTCTCGGGCCGCACGTATTCGTGCAACCCGACTCGCTATTTGTCGTTGAGTAAGCGCAGTTTGCTGTGATGATCGGAGAGACGGTTCTCCTCTTGCTGTATCTTGCGAGTCTCTATCCTCGTCTGGATCAGGATCACTATTACGAGCAGGACGTGGCTCATCATGTAATGTGTCATAAACGTCAAGCAAACTTTGCCAGTCCATTTGCCGATCTTCTTCATGCTGCCCAGAGGTGGACGTGCTGCTCAATTCTAGCTCAGCAGCGGACAATGCTCGACTCTGACCTGCTTCCGCTTGAATCACTCTCAGCACTGACTGAGCGAAAGACGGCCTGACAGATTCTGAAGATTCATCATAGCGAATGCTCATTGGAATAAGTGGTGCATTGGACGTGTGAAACCGCAACCTTCTTCGCGCGGCAATACGTTCTTCTCGTGTTCTTGTTAATCGTATACCATCTATGATATGTCGTTCCTGGTCGGTCAATCCCTCCATGATTGCTTCTGTCGAGGTAGGACTTTCCTCTGCGAGCCAATGAGATCTTTGACGACTTGTTATTACATCCATATCCGAAGCGTGGTCCACAGCCTCCAGCTCAGGCAGATTTGTGAAGTCTTCCATCTGCATGAGAGTGACTCCTCTATCACTGGCATCGAGGTCAATATTCTGTCGTGTAAGCAGACCGTCTCGCAAATCAGCTAGACAAGCTCTCCCATTATCTTCTACCCACAGCAGCTGATCATACATTGATGGCAGAAAGGACATTGACCTTACTGAGCCAGGTCCGCTGCTGTAGGTTGGAGCCGAAGATGGCATCACTATAAGAACAGGATCGGCGTCGAGATCTTCGAAACAAGACACGTCGAGTAAAGTTATATAGCCATTTTCGGAAGCAGTTGCACACAATCTGCTATTCGAAGACCACGCCGTGGTAAAGTAACCCGTCTTACTGGCATCTGGATGTTTATGCAAGTCGATCTCTCGTAAATGTATCCAAGTCGATCGAGTGGGTTTTCCTGCGCTCGAATTCGTTTTGCTTGCATCCTTCTCCCTCTCCAGTACGCTCTTGCCAATGTATGCTCGGTTCAAATCACCCACGATGATAAAGTACTTTCCGTCTGGCGATATAGAAGCGTGATTCATGGCGAATTCAAACTCCAGTTTAAGCAGTAGTTCTTCATGACTGAGCGAGTACATCCGCACAGTATTGTTGTTGTTTGTAACAAGTGCTACAACCTCAGGGCCTGAAGCATCGTTCGCAGGTAGTTCGTGAATCGAGATGGAATTTACGATAAGATTGTCCCATTTCTCAATCCGCATTGGTGGTCTTGTGTGGGCCCTAGGGTAACCATAGACGCTTCTCGGATGTACATCTGTGATTTTGAATGCAGCAAAATAGCCTCCCTGTTCACTTCCAGCACAAAACCATCCACATCCGGAAGCTACACAACTCGCCTCGAATGGCAGATCTGTAATCTTTTCTTTTCTGTTGGCCTTGGTATCCAGACGGAAGATTTTCGTTCGGTCAACAAAATAGATACATTCTGGTTCTGGGGAGGTGATCAGATGCCGTAGTTGTAAATGTCTGGATGTAGTTCAGCTCAAATTCCTACGCTTGGAATGCTCTCTGGCTCGTACGGGACTGATATTTTGCTTGGGTAGAACCGCTTTAGTGACTGGAGGAAGGCTTGTGTAGAGATCGGACTGTGACCATGAAGAGAAGAAGTTAGTCATTGACATTGTGATGTGGAAGCATGGAGAGTGGAGTTGCATACTCTACTGCACCTCTTGGCTTGAAAGTCGATGTCTCGCGGTGTCCCATGATGTCTCTGGTATGAGAGACTGATTCTTGCTATGCGATGCTCTCAAGCACTTGTCTCTTTAGACGTGTCTTTGGCAACATGGCATTCTGATATGGATGCTTGATGCCCACTCTGTCGATGACGTCGTGTGGTTTCGAATTTCGTGCTCTTCTGGAGTCTGTCAATCTGAGAAAGCAAAGAGGAGACTGGAACTAGGCAGGCTTGGAGCTGAGAGATTGCAGAATTGAAGAAATGGTCTGAATTGAATGAATCTACAAAAGAGAGTGATACTCGAGATGGTTCGCAGATCAGTCGCGTGGGACCAAAGGCCTTAGCAATACAGTGCTGTTTTGAGGTGGCTACAACAATGCCAGGTCTAGCAATAAGCACAATGATTTTGAGAAGGATACAAGCTAACCACTGTGCATCTCATCTAGTGTGGAAGATTCGATACAGACGGACAGAAGGTTTTCCATAGGAGGCACTGGAAGGAAGCGTGGTCACGTGCTTCTCCGAGTCATGATCCCTGGAATCTTCTCGGGCAAAAAAGAGAAAAGCCCATCTACGACCTCATCGCCTGCTTGGACACTTTTATCTCTTTCTGTCGCCTCCATCTTCTCTTACATTTCGTCTTCGTTACGAATCCTCTGAACCACTTCTCCTCCTCCTCAGTACATCTTCCACACATACCAAGATGTTGTCCTCTCGCCTAACCCGTAATGTATGAAGTTTTTGAACATACTTCGAGGGCCTTGTACTGATATGTATTCTAGGTTATTCCTCGCGCCACATCCTCCATTCGCCAGTCTGCTGTCCGAAGGTCGCCACTAGGGTCCTCATTCGTGCGCGGTTATGCCGATGGCGCTGACGAGAAGGTCAAGGGCCAAGTCATTGGTATTGACTTGGGAACCACAAACTCAGCTGTCGCTGTGATGGAAGGCAAGACACCACGCATCATTGAAAACGCCGAAGGTACACGAACGACACCCTCAGTTGTTGGTTTCACGAAAGAGGGCGAGCGCTTGGTCGGTGTTGCCGCCAAGCGTCAAGCTGTAGTAAACCCAGAGAACACACTGTTCGCCACGAAGCGTTTAATTGGACGCAAGTTCACCGATGCTGAGGTCCAACGCGATATCAAGGAGGTTCCTTACAAGATTGTACAACACACAAACGGCGACGCATGGCTCGAGGCACAAGGTCAAAAGTATTCACCATCCCAAATCGGAGGTTTCGTTCTCGGCAAGATGAAGGAAACCGCTGAGGGCTTTCTCGGCAAGCAGATCAAGAACGCTGTGGTTACTGTGCCTGCCTACTTCAACGACTCTCAACGTCAAGCTACCAAGGATGCTGGTCAGATTTCGGGTCTGAACGTTCTCCGTGTTGTCAACGAGCCCACTGCTGCTGCTCTGTCATATGGTCTTGAGAAGGAGCAGGACCGTGTCGTCGCCGTCTACGATCTTGGTGGTGGTACTTTCGATATCTCTATCCTCGAGATTCAAAAGGGTGTTTTCGAGGTGAAGTCTACCAACGGTGACACTCACTTGGGTGGTGAGGATTTCGATATTACTCTTGTCAGGCACATTGTTCAGGACTTCAAGAAGAGCAACAACATCGACCTCAGCAGTGACAGGATGGCTATCCAGCGTATTCGTGAGGCTGCCGAGAAGGCCAAGATTGAGCTTTCTTCCTCTCTCCAAACCGACATCAACCTTCCTTTCATCACTGCTGATGCATCTGGTCCTAAGCACATCAACATGAAGATGACCCGTTCTCAGCTTGAAGGTCTCGTTGGCAACCTTATTACCCGCACTGTCGACCCCGTTCGCAAGGCTCTTAAGGATGCTGGTCTCCAAGCCAGGGAGATTCAGGAAGTCATTCTTGTCGGTGGTATGTCCCGTATGCCCAAGGTCATCGAGACTGTCAAGAGCATCTTCGGTCGCGATCCTGCAAAGTCTGTCAACCCAGATGAGGCTGTTGCTATTGGTGCTGCTATTCAGGGTGCTGTTCTGTCTGGAGAGGTCATGGATGTCCTCCTTCTCGACGTAACTCCCCTTTCTCTCGGTATTGAGACCCTTGGTGGTGTCTTCACCCGCTTGATTAACCGTAACACTACTATCCCCACCAAGAAGTCACAGGTCTTCTCTACTGCAGCTGACTTCCAGACTGCTGTCGAGATCAAGGTTTACCAGGGTGAGCGTGAGCTTGTCCGTGATAACAAGCTCCTCGGAAACTTCCAGCTTACTGGTATCCCTCCTGCTCACCGTGGTGTTCCCCAAGTCGAGGTCACCTTCGATATTGACGCAGACTCGATTGTCCACGTTCACGCTAAGGACAAGTCTACCAACAAGGACCAGTCTATCACCATCGCTTCAGGTTCTGGTCTTTCTGACCAAGAAATTCAGTCCATGGTCGACGATGCTGAGCGTTACCAAGACTCGGATAAGGAGCGCAAGCTTGCCATTGAGGCTTCTAACCGTGCTGACAGTGTAGTCAACGACACAGAGAAGGCTCTCCGCGAGTTTGAGGACCGCCTCGACAAGGGTGAGTCAGAGAAGATCAAGGAGAAGATTACTGCTCTCCGTGAGATCATCGCCAAGAACCAGAGTGGTGAGGGTTCTACCACTGCTGCTGAGATGAAGGAGAAGACCGATGACCTACAGAACGCTTCTCTTACACTCTTCGACAAGATGCACCGTGCTCGTGCCGAGGAGCCATCGCAGTCTGGTGAGCAGAAGCCCGAAGGCCAGGAGAACGAGGAGAAGAAGCCTTGAAAAGCTTGAACTGAAAAATATGTCGACTTTATCATAATTACTCTCTTTACGCTCACGCCATATACCCCTCCCAAGGCTGTTCTGGGCATTGTACTTCTAACTACTTTACGACAACTACCTCGACTCTTTTACTGTACATCTCCAGCATAGGCTGGCCAATGTCTTATCTTGCCATACTCTCTCAAAATGTTAATGACGGGGTGTAAATCGTTGGTGGCGTTTTGACAAAGGCAATGGGCATAGCGTTGGGTTCTGGCAGCAAAAAAAGTGTATGCTTAGATAGATGAGAGTTTCATCTCTTAACGATATATCGATCTACTCCTCTCTAACTCGAACAAATTCCAACCTTTTCACCTTGCTTCTTGATGTTGTGTTTTACTTACTCTAACTCCTCGGCTGACCTGCCAAGTCTGCACCGAGATCGGCCTTAACTTTTCTCGGCCAATGTCAAATTGTGTCATCCCACACTTTGTGTCAGAACAACAACATAAGAGTCAACCCACACTCTGCTATATCAGAGTTGTGCCACCTCCTACTACGAACACGCAATCTCTTCACGCAACAAGCAGACCCTTCACAACACCACTGTCCTGAATCAATCGAACCACCCTCACATCTCCTCCCCTCCATCACCTCAGCACCAATGGCCGGCCCTACCCCAGCAGAATCCCTCATGGGCGGCAAAGGCTACCACCCCGAACTCCCACCCACTCCCGTCCTCTCCTCCACACCCACCCCCCAAAACGAGCGCCGTCGCTACCGCATCGCCACCGAACTCGTCCACTCAGAACACCGCGACCAATACGGCGCCTCCAGCATGCCCGTCTACCAGTCCGCCACATTCTACCAAGAAGGCGCCAACGCAGGCGGCGAATACGACTACACACGCTCCGGCAATCCTACACGAACACAACTAGAGCGCCATCTAGCAAAGATCATTGGTTGCGAGAAATGTTTCGCTGTGTCGACGGGGATGAGCGCATTGGATGTTGTGACGAGGGTGCTGAAGCCTGGAGATGAGGTCGTGACGGGCGATGATTTGTATGGTGGCACCAACCGGCTATTGAAGTATTTGGAGAGTCATAATAATATTGTCGTGCACCATGTTGATACGACGGATTTGGAAGCTGTTAAGAAGGCGTTGAATTCGAAGACGGCGATGGCGTTGCTGGAGACACCGACGAATCCGTTGATTAAAGTGTGCGATATCAAGGCTATTGCAGAGACGGCGCATCAGGCGAACAAGGAGTGCTTGGTCGTGGTAGACAATACCATGATGAGTCCGTTATTCCAAGCACCTCTCGAGCTAGGCGCAGACGTAAGCTATGAAAGCGGCACGAAGTATCTTAGTGGTCATCACGATGTAGGTTCTACCTGCCACTGTTTAAAATACCCCTCTCGAATCTAACACTTGCCCAGGTCATGGCCGGCGTAATCGCCTGCAACGCACCCGCCCTCGCACAAAAATTCTACCACATCATCAACTCAACCGGCTGCGGTCTCGCACCCCAAGACTCCTCCATCCTCCTCCGCGGCCTCAAAACTCTCTCCGTGCGTATGGACAAACAATGCGCTTCCGCCCAACTCGTCGCCGAATACCTGCACAACCACGGCTTTCTCGTGCGCTACCCCGGTCTCAAATCACATCCACAATACGACCTTCATTGGTCACAAGCCACTGGTGCCGGCGCCGTGTTAAGCTTCACAACGGGTGACGTGGGCATTTCAGAACGGATAGTAGGTGCCTGTAAACTGTGGGCGATCAGTGTGAGTTTTGGGAGCGTGAATAGTTTGATCAGTATGCCGTGTCGGATGAGCCATGCGAGTATCAGTGAGCAGACGAGGAGGGAGAGAGGTTTGGCGGAGGATGTGATTAGGCTGTGTGTTGGGATTGAGGATGTGGAGGATTTGATGGAGGATTTGGAGCAAGCGCTTGTTGGTGCTGGTGCTGTTAAGGTTAAGAAGGTGGATGGTCATGTTGAGGCTGGTGAGTCGAAGAAGGGTATGGCGCCGATTGAGAGGGAGGATCCTGAGGGTGTTGGGAATTAGGATGGAGATTTGAACTAATGGAGGACGGGTATGTGAACAAACATGTTGAAAATGGAATCCTATCTAATGAGGTACGATCTTGTATGATGATGATGATGTATAACATCGACGCTGGGTAGCCTCTCTTACACGCTTCACAAGCTCCTCTAACATTTCAAGTTTCACAAGCCCCGCGAGGCTGTCCAATATCACCCTCCTTCGAGTCGTGCGAACCAAGGGTAATTTGGTGGTGAACATGTCGTAGAATGCTCTCATTCAGATCAGAAAGATGTTGTAAGAAATGAAACAACCCAATCCTCGAATGCTCCAAAAGAATCACTCCTCGTTGAATGAAGCCTAAAGATAAATTAACGGCTCAGGCACCACTCAGTCGAATGAAGCCCCAAGATAACTTGGCGGCTCTAGGCTCTCTTCTTCAAATTCATGCTCTTTGTCGTAGAATTCTGGCTCAATAGCTTCTCATCGGAAGAAGCGTACTTGACTGGAACTCTGGCTCTTGGTAGGCAAAGCTCTTCCTTGTAGTAAAGCTTGCTCGAATCAAGACCTTTTATACTCACTATACGTACGTCCGTCATCAAGACCCTCGGGGCTAGTGGCCTAGATGGAGGACTCTTTTCGGAGTGCTGTACCAATAGTTTCTGGTCCCAGCTGGGGGAAGACCTCTTCCAGTTCAGCTATTGTGAGTCCAGCCTCGATTTTATCTATCAGGTCTTTGAGGAACGGCGCCTTGTAATCAGGCTTGTTCCTCCACAGACTAGGGCGGTTGGGCAATCGCTTTCAGACCAGACACGCGTCCGTTAGGCATGATGAAGAGCGAGTGTGTCATCATCTAATACACCGCTGTATGGTTATGGCCGAGACACTCTCTAATTGTTCTAGGAGCACGAAGGGACATTGAAACGGCGAAATACAGTCTCCCACCAGAATGTCATGGACGCGAGGTCTTCCCTAGCACACATGACCAGGCTTGTTGTGTGAAGAGTGCCATTTCCTGAAAGGCGAGATTCTTTCCGACACTATAGTCTCAATTGTTACATGTGAGGAACGGAAATGTGCCACAAGAACATTCCGAACAAGTACAGATGTGGCGAGTGCGGTAGGCATTTGGAGAACTTTGAATGAGTGTAAACAATGATAGGGTCGGAAAGTTGCGGCAATAGAGAAGGTGTGAACTACGGAAGAGAAATCATCCTTGGTTGTGCTGTGGAGAGTGCTGTAGGCTTTGTCATGACTTCAGAGACTGAATTATAGCACAAGTTCCCAAAGTGTCGCGCTTCCGTCACCAACGAGTCCACTATTACTCTTACATGCTCCTCAAAAAACGCACTCATCGTACAAATCACAACAAAGCAGCACAAAAATGCCGTATAAAGAATCAAAGTCGCACGAAAAACGTCTCCAAGTAATTGAAGGAGATAGACTTGTAGCTTTCTGGAGGAGTTGTGACTGTACAGGCACTAAGTTGACTGGCACGCGATACAGTTCTTTCATCGCAGCTTTGGCTGCCTCCTTCAAGTCATTATAGGCTATCCAATGCCCATCCCAATGCCCATCCTTATGCAATCTCCAAATCCCCGAACTGTTCTCTCCCTCCCATCTCCCCGTGTGAAGCATACCCCCACCTTTCTCAAAATACCCAATGGAAGAAACCAGACTGCTTTCCTAGAGCGTCCTGCTTCGAGATCCCCTTCGTTCCACCAGCCCCACCACTACCTTCACCTGGTGTGCCTTGTGCCGGAGACGTTTCAACGGTGCCAGATTTGATGATGAGAGCGGTCAATCCCACGCCATATGCAGTGAGGCCGAGAGTGGTTGGCACGAGGCTGACGACACGAGAGAAGAGGATTGACGACATTGTTCTGGTGGTTGTGTTGTGGGTTGTGTGGTGTTGTATGTTTTGTGAAGTTGCTGCTGCTGATTTGAGAGTGTTTTGGCTTGAAACGGTGATGGATTTGATGGTGTTGTTGATGGTGAGATAGAGAGAGAAAAGAAGAGCAGAGGGACAGGAGAGGGAAGACAGGAGTGTGATATAGGAACGGGTCAGGTAACGCTCAGAGCGTGTTTTGTGAATGAAGTGTTTCAGATCTGAGCGCATCTACTATTGTAAATGTTTCAGATCCAAGCTCACGATTTTCATTATCATCATGATTATGATAATCGCAATAGACATAGCAACATAGTAACAATTAGGAATTAGCTCACAAACATTCATCGGTGAACTGTTCAAGTCTTTCATACTTTCCTACCTAACTTAACCTCTCGTCATCTATTTCTTTGCCCGTCGCCTGTTTCTCACTTCCTAGCATCATTTCTTCTGCTCCGGTACCTTCATCTCCTGCCCATTACACTCGCCAACATTCAGCGCAACCAGAAACCTACTCACACAATTATACCCCGCCACCGTCGCCGTCAACTCCACACTCTCCGTCTCACTAAACCACTTCCTCACTTCCTCGAACGTCGCATCCTCCACATTCACATCCCGCGTCATGGCATCCACATACACCAAGACCGCCCACTCTTTCTCACTCAATCCGCCCTCACCCTCAGACTTTCCACTCTTCCCTTGTGCAAGTCGTGGTGTGGAAAGCACGGTTTGCAGACCTTCGGCACTGACGCCGCCAGCGAGAGCGAGAGGGGAGTGTGAGTGCCATTCGTAAGAGGCGGAGTTGAGGACGGCGACGCGGCAGACGGCCAGTTCGGTGACGCGTTGTGGGAGAGAGTTTTTGGTGCGAATGGCGCCGAGAAGGGTGTTCCAACCGTCGGCGATGGAGGGGTTGTGCAGGAGCGCGAGGTCGAGCGGGATGAGTGGGCGGGGAGCACGGCGTGCAGCAATGCGGTGGTAGATGTCCTGGACGTTCTGGCTTGCGTCTGCTGGAGGGGATGAGGGAGCGTAAGGAACACGCATCTTGGGGCTGGTGGTGCTTGTGAAAGTGCGAGGTTGGTGTCGAGGGTTGGTAGTGTTGTTGAAGAGTTGGGTTGAGGTCTGTAGCTTGTAAACGTGCCTTGATATGTGTGATAGCTGTGATAGTTGTCGTCGCATGGACGAGAGAGCTGGGTCTTCACATCTTATAGCTGCGTGGGGGTAAGGTGAAGTCAATGGACGAAGCCCCATGTTTCAGCCCGAGGTCGGCATGTCCAAGAGTTTGGCCGCAGCGACCGAAGCTCATCTTCTACTTCTTCTTCTGTACCGAAAAGACATATCAATATGGTGTCGTCACCTTTCAGGGCCAAGGGCTCGCAAGTAGTGACCTATTTGCTTGGTGTCGCTCTATTCAGCATTTCTTTCCTTGTCTTCCTGAATGCATCTGTGTCTTTCGTGATCACCGACCTCATCGGTCAGAAAAAGCGTGTTGGTGATGCTGTGGGCAGTCTCGGATTTGCAGATGAGCTCGTAGCATTGGTTGCTTGTCCTCTTTGGGGTCTGCTTTCAGATAGGCTAGGAGTGCGATGGGTGAGTCCCTAATATGTCAGGTAATGTGGCAAAGACTTATGTTTATATCTAGGTGTGCACGATTGGGTATGCTATAGTAGGGATCTCTTTGTTCGTATTCGTACAAGCGAAGAATGTATACCCAGATCTGCTTCTAGCGAGGATGTTCTTCAGTATTGGTGGTGCAGCCACATCGACAATGGTCACTGCTGTGCTACCTACGATGACTGCAAGATCGCAACACTCCTCATCTGATGAGATTTACAGCAATCCAACTCTGGAGCCAGTGCCACACTCTTCAACCAGCTCTACAACACGATCAGGTACTTCTCAAATTGCAGGCTTAGTCGGCATGTTCACAGGCTGCGGTGCATTAGTAGCACTCGGCGTCTTCCTACCGCTTCCTGCGCGCTTTCAGCACAATGGTAGTACGTCAGCGGAAGCGATCCAGCACAGCTACTACATTGTTGGTGGTATTGCTTTAGCAGTTGCTATAGTATGCTCCTTCGGCCTCATGAACCTCGCCGGTGAAGAAAATAAAGGCTGGCGAAGTCTCTTCCACACTAGAACTACCCCTACACATAACCAGGGCATACAGGATAAGCTGCCATCGTACTGGCGCCTCTTCACCTCCGCCTTCAAACTTGGCTTTACAGATATTGAGATCGGCCTTGGCTATCTTGGTGGCTTTGTTGCCCGCGCTTCTTCTGTTGGAATCAGTCTTTTCATACCTCTCTACATCAACGCTTACTTCATCTCCAACGGCCTATGCAGGGACACTCCCGGCAGCGTGCCTTCTGATATCAAAGAACAATGCAAACGAGCTTATACAGTTGCTGCAATGCTGACTGGTGTCTCCCAATTGATTGCACTGATATGCGCACCAATATTCGGAGCACTTGATGGCAGGTTCAGACGTTACAACGCACCTCTGCTGTTCTCTTCTCTGGCAGGTGTGATTGGATATATCTTGTTTGCAAGAGTCAAGAATCCTGACCCGAAGAATGGTGGAAGTGAAAGTATCTTTGGCATTGTGGCACTATTGGGTATCAGTCAAATTGGTGCTATTGTTTGCAGCTTGAGTATGTTGGGTCGTGGTATTGAGAGACCCGACTCAACGGAGGTGGCAAGTCGTGGTGAGGAGGAACGCGACCTTACTAGAGGTGATGATGAAGGTGCACCACTCATCACACCATCTGGTGGTTCGACGCCAGGACAAAATTCAAGAAGACACCTGAAAGGTTCCATTGCAGGACTTTACTCGCTTGCAGGAGGTGCAGGAATCCTTCTCCTCACGAAACTTGGTGGTATACTCTTCGATAAATGGTCAACGGGTGCACCTTTCTACATGCTTGCTATCTTCAACGGCATACTGCTGTTCGTTGTTACAACTTGTGGCGTTGTGGAGCAGATGAACAAGTTAAGGCAGGAGTAAGATTAAACCAATACACGGTCACGCTACATATAGTGCACGAGCTTTCGAACTTTCAGGGACGCGGTCTATCACTGCTTATCTGCACTCGGATTCGTACGCAGATGTGATTGCATTGTAGGGTGATCATGAATCGACACGCTATCGTCGGTTTCAGATCGATTTCAGCCTTGAGCAGTCGCGCCTGACCTGGACCCTGAATCTCTCTGGTCGGACACTGTCTTGTCTCTGGCTTCGTACCGCTAACCTCTCCATCCTGCTGCCAACTTCATGTTGAGGCGCACCGTCTGTGTGACAGTTCCCTAAGAAGCACTCGACCCTTCTCGAGCTTGTCCAATATCATGGCTGACAACAACCAGCCAATCAGCTTAGCTGTGCCTGACACTCTGCCAAATATTCTGGTTGATGGTGGTGCTTGGCTGGACATCAGCAAGGGCGCTCTAGACAGCTTTGCGCACAAGTATTCGCCTCCCAAGGTTGACGTTGGTCTCAGCAGTGAGAATGTGTGGGCGGAGAAGAACGATATCACCAAGGCTGCTGGGCCGAAAAGTGACTCTCATACCTTCGTCAATGCTGTAAAGCCAGGCCTATCATTTCTTGACTTGCCTTATGATATTCGCCATACAGTGAGTTGAGTTAAAAAAGCTGGTTGACGAAGCACTAATCCTTGCAAGATCTACAACGAGTTCTTGCCCTTCGAAAAGTGCGATAAGCTTTCACACCTCTTCAGGCTCAACAAACACATCTATGCGGAGGCCTCTGAGGCACTTCACAGCAAACATACGTTTGTGCTCGTATCGTTCTATTGGCCTCGTCAAGATACAAACCACTTCTACGAGGAGATTGCGCTCAGTCTAGAGTATGATATTATCGCAAGTGGGAAGCTGAGGCGCGGTGTGCTCATGTCAACTCGAGAAAGAGGTGGAAGGGCAACTGCGTTCAAACAGTATGATCTGCGCGTGACGGTCACTACAAAAAGTGGGCAGAGCGAGAATCATGGACACAGACTACACGTCATGGTGATAGGACTTCAAAATCTTCAGGCTCTGCTTTGCGCTACCGGCGCATTTAACGAAAACTTCTGGCACAATGGCCCTAAGCTCAGACGGTTCAACCACATATTCCAACATAAGTCTATTCCTGGGAGTGGTTCGGCTTATGATGGTAACACTTACAATGAGCATTCAAACAAGATGAAGATCATGCAATGCTTCAAGGAACACTGGCAGGGTTTTTCCTACGTCAAGATCCGGGGCATACGAGGTGCGCTGAAGCAGCAAGCTGAAAAATCACTTACAGCCAGGCACTTGCGCTCTTCAAAAGAGATGCTGAACTCATGGAAGACTACTTATGAAAGTGGCATGACGCACTGGAAAAATCTTGAATTTGAAGAAGCAAGGTTGTGCATGCGACAAGTATACGACGATATAAGCACTGCATATGCCATACACAATATCCAGGAATTGTCGCATGACGATCATCTACGCACGCGTGTCGCGATCGACTTTTTCTACCCAGCTTCACTTGCTGCAAATGCAGGTCTATGTCTTCATATGAGTATCCTTCGTTTCCATGAGGATCCTCCACGTTCTGTATACTTGTTGATGTGCTCTATCAAGTACGCCAGGATGTCAAACCGATGCTTGTATGACTTATACACGGAGGAATATGGTATTGAGAACTATAACAGTTCGGATGAGTTTCGTGCCACTACGATGTTGTACAGTCAATTGGCTGGGATGGAGCAACTAAGGTACGAGATTTGGGCACGAAGTCAATCACGCCGAGACACTAGGCCGTACTATCGGGGCTGCAAGGGTGAGGCTATCGAATCCGGAGACTTTGATCTACTTCATCGACACGAAGATATCTGCGACTCGAGATCGAGACTTGAGATACCAATTGCTGTCAGAATACTGCTCGTTCAGATCGAGAATTCTGAGTAGCACGAATAGTGGAGGCCTCATTGTACGCCGAACGAGAGACCACTGGGCGTTGGAGAACATCACATAGTAAGTGGCCGGATTCGACTAAACACACACGGGATCACGGTTTCTTTTCACTCTAGAGTATGGTCTGGGCATGGAAGATTATGCACTCTTCTCTACAACATATACAGCCGAATGAAGCTTGGAGAAAATTCGAGACGTTTCAAATCGTGCAATCATCCCAGAGTATTACGTTTCAGACCGGTTTCAGCATCTTGCTTCCAAGCCAGCGTAAGCCTTGAACACATCTCACTACAGCAAACTGGCATGCACCAGGACAATGTGGATGGTGAACAGTAAGGGTTTAGACCACATTAAGATGTGCGTGAGATTTGTTTCCTATGTCGTTGTCATAGTCACGCCTTCGTGCTTGATCGAGTTGCATTAGCTGCGTCTTGATTCTTGCCTTTCTCCTCCACTACTAAAAGAGTGAGTGAATCAATCCTCTTTCTCGACAACACCCATAGACCCATCTATATCTCTACCGTATATTTCTTCTCTATGCCAATGTTAATACCTTCTGTGCTTCTTGACGACCTTAGCAGAAGACGTGTAATCCTCTTTTCCTACATAAGGTGGTAACGTTCGTGGATCAAAGCCTCCTAGGCATGACATACTCCTCGTCGACCCTTGATTATTAGGCTTAGTCAGTTGGTATGAACAACAAAGAGACCTTGGCGTCAACTACCAAGCAGACCCTTTGAATCATTACACATTTCCCATATAGTTCGTGATCCAAAATATCGTCGAGTCTCATCCGCCAGACTCCTTGGACAGTATCTGCTTTTTCAGCTGCGTCCAGAAGTCAGCACCATTTGCCATTGTTGTTGCTATGCTGGAATCAGTCGTTGCGCATAATTTCTTCATCATTATTCGAAACCTACGCTTCGAGCCCCAAGCCGGACGAGACGATGTCGCGGAGCTGGAGTTTTCTGATGTTGGCGGTTGATAGCGAGATTTGTTTGATGTGTCTGGGTGTTGTTAGTGATTGTCGAGATATGTTAAAGCGATATTGACATTACCTCCTGCTATTGCTGCTTGATACTCTGCTAGCAGCATTAGTCTCAAGTGCTTCTGCAGCTGTGGCTTGACCGCATTCCGTGAACATGCTTACCTCGTCTCAGATAGTCCTTCACCTCCTCTGCATTGAAGCTGCTGACACTGCCCTGCTTCTCCTCCACTGGTGGGCTCCCAGTATTGACTTCTGGCGCTGCCACTTTCGGTGCAGATGCTAATGGTGTAGCTGCTCTTGATTTGTCGTTTCCACTTGCTAGCGGCGCTACTGCGGTGACATTATTGGGTACAGCTGGCTTTGATGGGGCTCTTCCTCTGTTCGCCCAAACATTTGAGGCTGGTACTGGCGCTGGTGTGGGTATGGGTGCAGTATTTGGTGCTGGAGAGGTGCTGGTGAGCTGGGTTGTGGGGCGAGATGTGTTGGAGAGGGATGCGCGGTCACGGGAGGAGGTTTTTGAGGTAGGGTTGCTTTGTTGTGTTCGGGCTTGAGGTGTGTTGGCACCAGAGCGCCATCTGTAAAGATGAATAATATGTTAGAATAGAGGCGTGGAAAGTGTGCAAATGTAGTACCGGTTGGGTGGAGGGTTAGTGCTCATCTTCGTAGTCAAATATTCTTCAACACGATATTTAAAGCAAAATGATGTTCAGGTGACTCTCGTCTGAATGCGTTTCAAGTGGTCAAGTCGTTTCACAATAAGGATCACCGTTGAACGTGATTAGATGATCGGCACCTTGTTATAGCATTGGAACATGTTTCGTTTCGAAATCTACAATCATGCTTGCGACGACAAGACTAAGTACTCTTTCAATCCATATGCCCCCGTCCCGCCTCTTTTCATGTCACAGACCAGTATACATAAGAAGCGTTCCTTAGACCTTTGAAAAGTCCTCTCCTTATGCGAACTCAATCGAGCTTTCTGCCAAAGCATGACATGGTCATTCTTCTTTGCCCAAACACAACTATCCTTATGCATTGTGGCCTTCCTCCGAGATCATGCTACGGTCCAACTCGATGAGGCTTTTGATGCTGTCTGGTACCTCAAGCCTGACTGTTGAGTTTCGGATCTGTTCAAGACAAGCTAGCAAGTCGAGATTATTCAATACTTGGCCCTCTGTCGCTGACACAGCGCCGCGAAGGTCGATCTAATAGTATTCTTAACTCTAAGTATACGCAGTCGTGCAGCTTTCATATGGAGATGTTGCCAGCACGTATGACCTTGGTTGTAACTCTCCTTTAGTATCTTGGTGATATCGACTGCAGACCTTCCATATCCATCCTCGAGGTAAACACGATTGCCTTGCATGGCGTTGCTCACCCTTACTATCCGAATGTTGTCGAAGTCCCACCAATGATCGTGGAAGCATTGGGCAATCTCCAGGACTCTTGGATGTTCATTCATCAGTGTCCATGGGGAACCATTGACTGGCGGATAACCTGGGTATCTCTTGTACTGAAACCTGTACAGGAGCTGTCGAACTCGTAGGCCAACTCGCGGGCCATCTTGCCACAAAGTTATGTCATAAGCACTCATAGTTTGCACAAGAGCGCGCAGATTGTCCATGCCTATGACCATAACATCCAAGGTTCCATTACTTCTGTTGACGTATGTCGACAAGCGTAGATCATAGTGCGGGAACGCATATGCGCTGCTGTGGTACAGATCTGTCGACATCACCAGACCATTCTGCAATCTGTTCTTCTGACCAAGATCATAACCACAACTCAGAGCTAATGTCGCCACGAAATTGCGTTTGTAGCAACCTTTTGGCCAGTTGAATGACACGAGCACAAATACGTTTGTTTTAAGCATGAGATCATGCGCTTCCTGGTAGATCTGCTTGTTCAGTTGAAAGAGATGCGATATGTTTGTCGGCTTGTCAAAGTCGAAAAAGTTGGCGTAGACCTTAGTATATGTTAGCTGTGGTGTGACTGATCAAACGGACCATGCAGCTTACCATGCAGCGTAGCTCGTAGGGAAGATCCAGAAAAGACAGTCGACGTCGCCTCGTGACAAGTGCCTCCGCGTTTTGAGACATCTTAATGTGAGTTAGGGTGATTCAGCGGTCAACTGACTGAACGAACGACGGAGTTGCAGTGTGGACGTGTAGGTGAGGGAATGGAAGGGAGAAGAACAAATGTGGGAAGGAAAGAAGAGAGTAAAGTAAGAGCACAACGAGGATATATTTCGTAATTCTTAACATCTGTCTCGTGGTCAGCGCCAAGGGTTTGTTGGTTCGTTCTTCCCCTCCGACTAACTTGCGACACAGGAGTTGATGAGGAGCATGACATGTCTAGGAGGCTTTGGTCCACGAAGATCACCTTGTTATGCAGGAAAATGGGATTAGGCAGGATATCTCTTGCAGGTGATTTGAGTCAAGGTACAGTATCCTCACATTACAGAAAAAAGCACACGACAAAGGTATGAACGGCATTCTGTAGCATCGTGGAGAAGGAGGAAGATTGGTGCGCCCCTCCTCAAAGTCGTGAATGAGCCTCGCAAGCCGCTCATGGAATTTGATCAAGTGAACATGACAGACGAGACATGGGAAATAGAGATAATGATTCCAGGCAGGTTACACATCCACTTCGTTTGCAGTGCATACAATTTCCCCGTGCGATATTCGTCTGAGGCTTATGCTACCATATCAGTTATCAGATGATGACTACGGATGCTGGCTTGAAGCAAGACCTTGACGGTCTGGTCTGTAGTAAGAGGTGAGGTCTAGTGACCAAGCGACCTTACTCGTGCAAGACGTGATAGAGGAGAATGTTGAATCACAAATGAGAGAGCATAGCTCCAAACGGGATTTTCTCGCACGGTTGATTGTCGTCCCGTATTCACAACTTTTTGGTGGCGCCCTTGGAGATGACTGTACCACTAGAAGGTTTTTTCCTCAGTTACAGCTGAATTGACTGGCTAGTCATGATGATTAGCGGGCTTTTTCGCACAGGAGTTGTATCAACGCCGCTTGTGCAACCAAGAGTATGTAATCGCCAATACTAGGACGTAAAACTCACAGATATCGGATTCAGGAGTGAGAACATTTTATTGCATTGTGTTCACCAGGTGATGTGTCAACTAACATTTCGTTGCGAAAGCCCTCTGCTTGGTCAAAGACTAGTTGCAAGATGAAGCCTCTGGTTTTGACCCAAGTGAAGTCCATATCTGCGCATAAAGGCTAGAGAACGTAGCCTCAGGTGCTTGCATGATAAACTTCGTGGGATTGTGGTCCATTAACAGTGGCATCAAAGCTACCATCACTTTTCATGCAGGATGCCACAAGGTAAGATCAGAGCCAAGCGTGCCGCGCCAGACACTTCCCATCTATTGTCAATGTTGGGCTGTGAATCTGGGAATGTGTTGGCCTATAGATGAGTTCGAACGTGGACCGAAGTCAGCATCGACGCTTACTCATGGTAAACCGTTTGGGTGTGGAGGCGTATTGAGGTGGGGCGAGTTCAAAAAAGCCAAGCATCTGCCCGAGCAGAATTTGTAGAGGACGCCAAAACAATGCGTGTATGACTAGAGTAGTTGAGGCAATGCGAGGAAGGTTGGGACAGATGTCGCAAACATGAGACTGTATGGCTAAATTGGTAGTGTACTATGCGCTGTGAGGTCGTAGACATTACATTGCCTGAGGCAAGTCCCAGGATGTTGGCCGTGTGCTCAAATTCACACTAGACCTTGTAGAGCAACCTTGCTCTTGTCTTTATACAAACAAAGCAAGCTGCAAGGGTTAGATGAGCCATCTCCAAAAATATGCTTAAAAGCCATAAATTTCAGTCAGAGTCCGACAGCATCGTTTCGTCCACACCAGCCAAGTGGCGTTACGCCAAGCCAAGCACATACGGCGAGTAAAGTTACCTGCCGAATTGCGACCATGACTACTTCATATATTAGTTGACTAGTCCCCCCTCCTTTACCAGCACCTTTGAGTAAAGCTCGCGCTCAACACTCTCTCTTCAATATCTATATCTGCATCTCTTTCGTGTGTGGTGTGAGGTCAGGCAGAAAGAAGAAACATCTTTATCGTATCGCCACCTCAATCGTATAGGCCAAAACAAAAGTGCTGTGAAACAATTCCGAGGTTACTGATACATCTGAACCCGCCGCTTGGGTACAACCTACAGCAACAACAATGCGTGACAGCGGCAACGACGACGCCCAGCAGGCCGAGAGGATGGCAGCACGAGACCCTTACACATGGGATGGCACACGGGGATGGAGGAGTTATCGAATGCTAAGGCCAGGCAGAGGAATGTGGTATGATGTGAAGAGACGGATGCCATACTACTGGAGCGACATCAAGGATGGATTCAACTACCGCACCTTTGCAGCAACAATCCGTATCTTTTTTGTAAAGTACGTCTGGCCTAGAATCCGCTGCATGTCGAAAGATTAAAGCATACTAATCTTGTTTTACAGTCTTCTACCAGCATTGGCATTCCAACTTGATATGTCTCGGCAAACTGGCGGCTACTTTGGCGTCAACGAAGCACTCTTTTCTTCTGCTCTTGCAGCACTAGTGTTTTCTCTTTGTGCAGCACAACCACTCACTCTAGTCGGTATCACCGGTCTAATCTCTCTCTTCAACTATACTATTTACGACATTATGAAAGAACACAATCTTGCCATCTATCCACAAGTGATAGCATGGACAAGTATATGGGCGGCAATCGCCCATTGGGTCGTCAGCTTTGGAAATCTTTGCGACTATATGCGATTTGTGACTGACTATTCCTCCAACGCATTCGGAATGTACGTGGGTATCATATATGTGGAAAAGGGCGTGCAAGAATTGATTTCCGTGTTCACGGACGGCGGCACACCTGGACAAGGCTATTTGAGCATCGTGATTGCCATTTGTTTCATGCTTACAGTCTACGGCTTAGAATTTGTCGGAAGCACGATCCTCTTCAAACCTTGGATGAGAGCGATACTAGCTGACTATGCTTATCCAATCGGCACCATTTTCTGGACTGGTTTCAGTTGGATCCCTGGCCCAATCAAGCAGACACAATTACCAAGACTACCTGTCACTCGAGCCTTCTATCCAACCACCGACAGGAGCTGGCTAGTGGACTTTTGGGATCTGGAAGTAAAGTGGGTTTTCGTCAGTCTGCCGATGGGCATTCTTTTGATGCTATTGTTCTACTATGATCACAATGTCAGTAGTATCACTGCACAAGCTAAGCAGTACCCATTGAGGAAGCCAGCTGGTTTTCACTGGGACTTTTTCTTGCTCGGTTGTACTTCCTTCATCGGGGGTATCGTTGGCATACCATTGCCAAATGGTCTAGTACCTCAGGTGAGAAGTCTCCAGCACTTTTACATCACATCACTTGATTAACATTGTCTAGGCACCTGTACACACAGATGCATGTACAGACTACAAAGACAAAGTCGTCATCGTCCACACCGACGACGCCGAAGGACTCGAAATCCACCGCAAAGTCACCTATGCCGCCCAAGTAATGGAGCAGCGAGTCTCCCACTTCCTCATGGCTCTCATGCTCGTCGGCACAATGACCGGGCCCCTCCTCGTCGTGCTTGCCACCACGCCTCGCGCACTCTACGCCGGAGTCTTCTTCGTCGTCGGCATGGGCGGTATCCTAGGCAACAATCTTACCTCCAAAGCAGTCTTCCTCCTCTCCGAGACTCGATTCCTCGACCCGTCAGACCCATTACTCACCATCCCAAAGCGCCGAGTTGCCTACTTCCTCTTCTGGCAAGCCATCGTCGTGGCAATCACCGTCGCGATGTCCCAAACCATAGGCGCTTTGGGTTTCCCGGTCGTCATCACAGCAATGATTCCGTTCCGATGGGTAGTCATTCCGAAGATGTTTTCGAACCATGAGCTGTCAGTGCTGGACAGCTTGACGGCGGACAACCCTGTTGTGTTGGCCAGTCTGGGAGGTAAACCGAGACTACCCGAGCAGAAAGGCGAAGATGAGGATGAGAAAGATGGCAGTATGGATTCGTCTGACACGAGTGGAGTTAGTGATATGGTTGCTGTTAGGCGAAGGGTGGAAAAGAATGTGGAGAGGCAACGTGTTGGCGATATACATAGGTAGATTGGAAGATAAACGCGGACGGCTGTGTTTGGGCTTTGAAGCATGAGCATCTTTGGGGATTATTATTGCATAGACATACAACAGATATGGATTGCGGGGTGAAGGTAATAATAAGCATGGACTTGAACATTGTTTATCCTCTTCTCGCACGTTTCGTGCTTCTCGCCTGCACTAAGTACATTTACCTCGACTGGCACAGTACGTGAAGAGAATTGCTTGAGATTCTGGAAGTGCCTTTTCAGGCATACTCAAGTGTGTCGTCGTCGCATTGTACAGTACAGAATAACATATATCTGATGGCACAACCCATGCAAAGAGGCTTCTCCTCCTCTGTGAAGAGCGTGCAAAACACCTCTTGCGCAAATTAAATAAACCACATGAAATGAAACCGTGAGCTAATCCTAAAGTTATTGCACCTTCAATTTCCTTGTATTGTATTACTAAGGATTGCTATTAAATATACAGCAGTATTGTAAATCTAGATAGAAAGACAAATCAGAGGTATGCTACTGTACACACGACTTTATTGGCTCGACTGTATGATTCTCACTATGATACTTGTTTTGTGATTAGCTGTTCTGATAATTGAAGAAGCTACAGTACTCAGACTGCATGAGCTGGAGTTTACTCTTTCAACCATTGCCATAATGCATGATGCTGAGTTTCTTGATTCTTCTCGATAGGCCCTGTCACCAATGTGCATGTTGCATTTCATTACTTTCGTCTTCTTCGTCTTCTTTCCTATTACCCTTTCTATCCCGTTATTTTTGCCTTCTTCATCTATCCTGCTCTTATCTTTTCTGTGCCATCACTAACGTACTTCACCGAACCACGCACTCATCAATCAAAACGCCGTCCGTCCCGTCTTCACGGTACCAATCACTCCCTTCTCAGCCAACCTCCTCACAATCTCCAACAGCAGCCCATCACACCCCGGCGCAGCAACCAAATCAACATTCACAGGCATCATCTCCTTCTGCAAACTAATATAACTCTGATACTCAACCTGCCCAACCGGTATTCCCACCTCAGGACACCCCGCCGTGCTGGCTAGGTAATTACTCGGCATTGTTGGTCCACCACTTAGGCCCGTTACCGTCAGGAACGAAGCGCCCGGAAGTGTATTCAGCGCTTGTTCGCGGTACGAAGGGAGACCACCTGTGCCCATGTCGAGGATCATGATGCCTTCGGAGCAGGTTTCGGCGTTCGGTCGTAGGATATTGGAGAGGAAGAAGTCGCGGAATTCATTCTTGATCGCTACCGCAGCGGAGTAGTCGGCTGTCGTCAGGTTGACGCTGCGGGCGAAGGCGGCGCGAGGATTCGGATCGAGTGGTGGATAGCCTCTGCCTGGGAAGGTGGTGTTCCAGGCGGTGGCGAGAGGGATGCCGACTTCGTGGTAAGAGACGTACTCGGCTAGGCGGTTGCTGTTGGCTTGGAAGGCGGTGATGTTTGTGATGGAGGGGTTGGAGACGGTCGAGCGCAGGATGGAAGTGAAGTTGATGGGTGTGCGGGTCATATTGAATTCTTCTTGTAGGGCTGTCATGAAGTCTTCGAAGATCTTCTGGGCGGCGGGATTGACAAGCGGGAAGTAGTCGACTGGGTAGATGATCTTTGTGGGAAATTTGGTGAAGCTTGTGTTGACGGGCACGAGAGCGTCTTCGTACCACAGATTGTGGACTTTGTAGAAGAGGGCCGGGTCGCGTGCGAAGAAGCCTGCAGTGTCCATCTCTGTTGCTAGTGGGATGACGCCTGTCAAGTTCAGACTGCCCCAGGTTGGACGAATGCCATAACTGCCCACCAACGCAGCGGGTTTGCGGACGCTCCCGCGGGTGTCGCTGCCAATGGTGATGTCGAGCCAGTCGTATCCAGCAATTGCAGCTGCAGGTCCTGACGAGGAAGAAGCGGCTGTCAAATAGCCATCCCCACGAGGATTCCATGGGTAATGAATGTCGAGGAATTGCCATGGGTCAGCCTGAAACTCAGATTAGTAAAGGCACTACTTGGAGCATCGTATAATATACATACACCGTGCGCAAACTGCGAGGTCTTTGACTTGCCCTGTTTACATATTAATTAGTATGATAATCCTGAATAAATATTGCGTGGTCACTTCCGGTCAAAGACTTACAACGATGACAGCACCAAAACTCAACAACTTCTGCATCGTCACGGCTGTTGCATTGGCTACAGGGTACACCTCAGCATAACTTCTCGATCCGCCGCCAGTCTGAACACCCTCGAGATCATAAATATCCTTCAATGCAACACGAACACCTGCAAGTGGTCTGTTGTCACCGAGTGAGTATAGTCGAGATGGTACAGGAATCCAGGCATCCTGATAAGAAGGTATATATAGATCGACTGGCTCGTACGCACTAGAGCCAGGAATTGGGGTGACACCAAACAAGAATGCTTCAAAGTTGTCGCGGCGTAGACCATAGGTCTGACTGACGGTGATGCCTGATGGTGCTATGGAGAGGACGTATGGACCAGGTTGTAAGTTCCATGTCGTAGGTTGGAAGAAAGCATTGATGCCAGAAGATCTCAAGCATGAAATCTCCATTCCTGTTGAAGGAAGGATGTACTTGATTCCCAGACCTTTAAACCAAGAGCCCGCAGAAGAATCCAGGACAGCGCCATGCGGAGCTGAAAGAACGACAGCATCTGTGAGGAACTCTTCGGTCCAGACATCGTCTATCGTGGCGTATGTCGACACCAGTGATTTCAGCACGTCGGCTGTAATCTTTGTCTCATTGGTCTTCAGTACAGTCAAGGGCAGCTGTGTGCTTAGACCATGGATTTTGCCTGGGAGACATTCGTCCACGATCGGTGTGGCAGGAGAGTAATAAGTGCCATTTCCAAGCTTGTACGAGAAAGCTCCAGAAGCTGCTGTTGATAGCACTTCGAGTGAAGAACTGTAGACTGCTGTGAACAATGGCGCCGCAACGGCAATACCAGAAATCGAGAGCTTCATGATTACTTTGGCACGACAAGCAAACAGTTTGCGGTGGTCTGTCAGCGAACTGTGCTTGGGCTACATCGTGATAACTTCATATTACAATGGTCCTCCGACCTCGCACTGATGTTATTTGTGGTGACTCTGCCACAATGATAAGAGGTGGGTATTGTGTGTCACTCAAGTCTCTGTCAATGGAGTCTGCCAAGCTGGAACACTGCCAAGCATCAAAGCCTATCGTGCTCGGCCGAGGAAGACCTTGATAGTGCCACCTTGCCAAGAGATAAGAAGACCAGAAGAAGAAGGAGGCATGAAATAGCGAAATATGGACGAAAGAAAGGCATAAGACTGCTAGAGAAGCTGTGATGAACGCATTCGATCGGAACTAGCTCGGAGCTTATAGCTCATAGGCGATAGAACACACTTGGCAGTCGTCTCAAAGCTAGATGGGTTCTCTGTTTTTTAGCCTATCCAGCATATTTGATTCAATACACAGAGGGTAGGCGTCAGGCCTGCGAGAGACGTAGCGAATGGAGCGATGCCAGTATACAGACAGATAAATCTGGAGAACTCATTGGACAAGTGTCTCTCAGGAGAAGATGGACACTTTATGAAACCCGGCTGAAACGTAGACTTCGGAGAACTCTCCGAAACCAAACAACTCAGTCAACAACAACATGATACCAACGTACTTGCAGCATCCAGCTACAGTGTCCAAGCAAGCCTCCTCAGTCCCATAGCTGACACCGTCTGTGTCACTCACTATCACGCCCAAGCTCTCTTCCAGATAGATCCCGGAGCAGCTCACTCGAACACATGCCCATCTGCATCCATTGCCGCTTCCCTCTTCCAACCCTTTACACGACCTACTCCCGCGCCGACGACCGTTCCCTCGGCAAAGGCGTCCGTCTTACACAATGTCCACGCTGCAAACGTTTCGCGGATAAATACGTCGAGCACGATTTTGTGGTGCTTTTCATTGACTTGGTTTTGATTAAGCCCCAAGTATATCGACATTTGTTATTTAACAGACTTGGTGCAGGTGTAGATGTTGATGGCGGGAGAGGGAGGGAGAGACGTCAGGAGCCTGAAAGAACGGGGTGGTGGAAGGATTGGGATGTAAGTGTTGTTTGATGCTTTGCTCAGCTGTTATATTCGTCATTGGCCATTGAATAGTATGAGACCGAGTGAAGCTAACGAGGACGTGCACAGCCTTCAATAATACGTCTGGGTATTCTTTTGCTTCTCTTCGACGTCTACCTGACGTGGGCGCGCATTGAGAAATCCGCACCTATCATCGCATTTCCAACCTCTTCAGCTCCTCCATCTACATTGGAATTGCCACACGCCAACTCTCTAGCCATTAATGCGACAGACGCCATCACCTCACTCGTTACACCGCCAACACTGAGCGAGAGACAAGGAGCCAATTTCCTCGCAAGTCAAAGTATCCTGAACCAATATCTATTCTTCTTACTGCTATGCGCATCAGAGACATTGACGTTCCACGGCATAGTCAGGTTCTTCTGCACTCGAAATTGGTTCTTGGGAAGTGCAAGGAAAGTAAGAATGGATCGTGGTATATTCGACGAAACTAGAGCAGACCGAGATGGCTTTGCAAGTACAGGCACAAGCTCAGCCATGCCAAGTCGTCCACCGTCGAGGATGCACTCGGCCAGACCATCAGCCGACAATGACCATCCAGCACCATCGCAAACGATGCCTTCTCCATTCCCAACCACTGCCACATCGACGTCGTCCATTCCGCAGAATTCACCATTTTCAACCCCTCTTACAAAGTCACAATCGCAACCAAACACACCGATACGATCCAGCCACCACCCTGCGAGCTCATTCCCACTTCCTCCAACCATCACCACCACAACAATATCAACTGCGCTCCTCGTCTCCTCTCTACCCAATCTTTTCCCAATCCTCATGGTCATTTGGGCTTACGACTTACCCTCTTCTGCCTCGGCTGTTTCATGGGCGGTCATAGTCAACAACATCGCCGCATTGGAGATTCTGCTCGATTGTGGAGTGTTGAGAGCAGCAATGGTGATTGGACTTGGTGGAGTGGGCAGGTGGTGCGTTGGTAGAGCAATGCTGGGGATGGTAGGTCTGGGCGAAGGAGTGGTTGGTGAGTCGGGAAGTGTTGTGGTGAGCTTGAAAGCGTTTGTGGGTGTCGGTTGAAGTGGCGAAGCTAGTATTGCGAAGGGTGGACTCCCTGCATACTACCATATTCCAAATTCGCGTCCTTGGCTCTCACAAACGAGCGAGCTTCCTCGATTGGCAAAGGGGTGAATTGGGCAGTGTTGTGATAGGGCTGCAAGCGTTCTTGGGTGTCGGCTGAAGTTCGCGAAGCTACTTTCGCTGAATCTTGACTCTTTGCGTCTTCTGCATTCGTAGTCGTATGTTTGTTTTCAAGCAGTGGAAACTTGCGAACAGAATCAAGAGGGTGGAATACCTGCATGCTACCAGTGTCAAAGACCCAGCCTCCGGCGCCCATAGGCGGGCAAGCTACTTTAACTGTTTCCCTCTCTGACGCTGTCATTGCCTTCGAGGTTCTGATAAGCGCGCGAGCTTCCTCGACAGTTTCCTTCTGTGACGTTTCCATTTCTAACCAGACTCTGCTCTCCAACTTCAAGTGTTCGGGCAGGTATCTTGGATTCACCGAGAGCCTGTGGTCTTCATCCTTGAGCTTGATACAGAATGCGGTGGTGAGATGAGCCATGTTTGTGTTGTTGTGAATTTTGGTGCAGAGGATGTTGTGGTTACTGTGGCAGAGTGTGGTGTTTGTGTGAAATGGAAAACGACGAAATGTTTTGCAGTCGAGCGTTTGTGTGTAACATCCCCTTCCAGAAGCCTTCCAAGGTTCATTATGAGGTCGTACAGTCTACGGAGCCTTCTTAACTCACAACACTCCAATACCCAATGCAACGAGCTCGACTGCACAAGCTCCTTTCATAACAGTTTCATTATGTATACTTTCATTACTCCCTACAACTTCGCCTCCACCCCCTTCGCATTCTTCTTCCCTCTCCTCGCAATACACTGCTGACTCATATGCGCCACCGTCCTCCCATTTTCATCCCAAACATACGTCTCCCCAAACGTCCTTCCTTCCGCCGCAACCGTGCTCTTCGCCTCCTTCAAATGCCACTGTTCAGGCCGTACCTCATTCCTAAAGAACCTCAACGAAAACTCCACACTCGCACCAAACACATCCGAGTCTTCCGCTCTCTCAGAGTGAACAATAGGCACCACGCTACTGGGCATGTCCATCTGAAACGCCATCGCAGCAAACTCGCCGCCTGCACAGCCGATATCGACCTTCGTCCGAATCCATTCCGCAGATCGCCGATCCTGCATTTCGAGCTCGTCCTGCTGCGTTCGGACGTGCTGGCGATGGCCCACCATACGCTGGTACGTAAGTCCCTCAGGAGCCAGTCGTCGATCGAACGAGTGGTTGAAGACCGCATAGTTCCGCTCATAATACCCATCATAGCCTGCTGGCAACTCCTTCAGCTTGATGGCAGAAGCAAATTGATGCTCAATATTGACGCATTTCTCCGGCGGCGAGTACAAGAACGCAGGACGGGCGTCATAGTTATAAACTTCAACTTCATGCGCCGCTTTCGGGACTTGGAAATCCGCCATCATGCTCAGACAGACTCGTTCGCTGCCGTCGCTTGTCCGTTGGAGCACGTCTATGCTCCGTGTCGCAAAGGCTTTTGTGTCTCGTAGACGACGGACTCGGCATATCAAGGGTTTAAGCGTGGATGCTGGACTGAGGAAGTTGCCTTGGGCGGAGAAGATGCGGTAGGTGGGGCGGACTGTCTTGTAGACTGCTGCGATAGCTGTGCAGAGGCTTGAACCACCATATGCTCTTTTATTGTAGGGTGCTGTGCCCACGCTGGAAGGTGGATAGACTGTTTCGAACGTGTCTGGTTGATCGAGATTGTGGAAGAGGAAAAGGTCAGTGATGGACTGTGCTGTTTTTTGAGGAGTTTTAATGTTGTTTGTCATGGTTTGGTGTAGTGATACTTTTATTCTGGCAATCAACAGGACGCCGGGTCTTGTGAAGTGGCGTTGTCACGATTCTTATCAAGGTATATTTGCTGAACATCATGATCCACGTGCTACGTAGTGCATGCACGTAACAAGTCATGTCGCCGAGCGTTGTTGTTGAGGTTGGATGTTTTGACTTTCGAAATGTCTCACGCCAAGCGAGGATCGTCCTGAAACACCACGAGGTGGAGAGAACTCTATTATGATCAGCAGCATAAACCGAATCGGCAGTGATGTCTTAGAATAAGCTCCGCAACTGAGTCCAGGGCGACGTCGAAGTATATCGAGTGTAGTATGAACATTCATTCGACCATCCTATTTGAAAATCCCATGGTATCTCTGCATTGACACACCAAACGCCCATCACCATTTTCTCTTACGTTTCCTCACAGAGGACTTCCTGGCTGGAGTTGTGACAGCAGGTGATGTCTCCCTCGCCTGGTCACTCGAAGGTACTTCCTCAATCGGTTTCAGATCAACTCCCATTCCTGTAAGCTCCTCCTCATCCATCTCGCTCAATGGCTCACTCATCTCTCTCCGCACTTTTTCTCCATCGTAACGTTCATCATTGATCACAAGGCCTTCGGGCTCGAAGCCTTCCAGATACCAAGGCACTCCACCTTGCAGTAAGAGCTGTGTTGTCGATTCTTTCTCTGAGCTAGGTGGTGTCAATGGTCCCTGTGACACAACAGTGAATTGTTCTTCTTCGTGCGCTACTGGTTTAGCTTTCCGTGGACTTGTCCTGCTCGACTTGCTAGGCGAGTTTTTCTCATCAGCTTCGAATGATGGAGAAATGTGGCCGTTGCTTGTGACGACATGGCTGTCATGCCTAACATCCTCCATTGCATCGATCTCGACCTCGACTGGACTCGCATTATCAACCATATGCTGAGAATCAGAGGTCAAAGTTATCTCCAAGTCCCTCAATTCACGCTCGAAAGGCCGTCCATGGATGAGCTCAGCTTCATGATGCAAAGCCTCTTCGAGTGGTTGTGCTACTGCTCTAGCGATACGTTTTGCCAGCTTCTTCACCTCTCTCTGATCAGGCGCCAGATTTTCCTCTCGGAGCACAGAGCTCGACAGCAAATGATGCGCTTCTATAGCATCCGTGACATTCTCCAAGCCAGTGACGAAGTGGAAGACTTGACCCAGATCGGCGGAGAACGCGTTGACTGAGCTATACCAGCGTCGCTGCAGCTTCGTCTGTATGCCCTTGAATCCTTCTGTGAACTGTCCTTTGCCGACATCAGCCACGTCTGCCGCTGCCTTTGTACCAACTTGGTCTGTTGGTGGCGCACGTGCAAGCCATTGGGCTTTCTCCAGTATAGGCCAGCACATGCTGCTGATGGGATAGTAGATGGTATTGATAGTATCCCTGAGCAAATTGACGTCCATAAGTTTGAGTGATTCTCTCTGCCTGACTTGCTTGCAAAGTTCGATGACAGTCAGCATCTCTGCTTCTAGCCTTTGCGCAAAGTCGATTCGCCGCTGGAGTCGTGGACCACCTGCAGCACCCATCGCAACAAAGTCCCGTCTCGTGATCTCCATAGTCGAGAACGTCTCCATCTGAAGCTGAAGTCGTTTGAGTAGTGATGCACCTCTACGAGCTTCGCGCTTCAGCGTCCAGTATTTGCAAGCTTCAGCGACGAATTCTTTACGTTTTCGGATCGTAAATCGCATTAGGGCAGTGTCAACCGCAGCGACAACGACATGCGGCACAATTGGGGCACCAGAAGGTAGCTTCCACATCTTGCGTTCGGCCTCTAGTCGTCTCTTCTTTTCCTGAGCTACCTCTGCAGCCTTGACTGGCGGTTCCTCTTCCACTTTTGGCTCAATCGATGTGATTGGCTGGCTCGCCTGTAACGGCATGATCGATAGAGCTGACTGCTGGCTGTCAGCCCATCTTCTGTGGCGCATCTCTCGTTGATAGTATTCCTTCGCTGCCACAATCGCTGTGTCCACATCGTGCTGCCGACGATGTTCTGGTGGAACATGCTTGTCGCAAAATGCCCTTAGTGAGCTAGCGTCCTGAATGGCAAGACCTCCATGTGCAGATTTCATTTTCAGATAGAGCTTTGCTTTCCTTGCACATGAAACATGAAAGGCCTGGTAGCAGTTCTTGTTGCCGCATTGTATGCATGCACCCATTCGTTGATTACAGATGTAACAAAGCTATACAGTATTAGCGTCAATCAAAACCTTTTAGGAAGTTGCATGAACTCACTAACTTCCAACGCTGCTTTGGCACGTTGGCGACTTCCATAATAGGCTCCATAAACGTGTGATTGCCCAACGAGACTTCTGGTATCCAGATTGCGCACAGGAGATGTGCCCATCGTGATTCTGTCGTCAATTTGAACGCACCATCACTATTGGGGCAGAATATGCATGTCTACATAATGGTCAGTTCAGATAAACGGTGGTAATTGTCATGCAACTTACCGGAACACCTCTACCAACGTTTTGGCACTTTCGGCAAAGCCATTGACCTTCAGGTATGAATGGAACACCATAGCACTCTTGATGAACAGCAAGGTCACACCCATCGCAGAAGACGATCGCGTTGGTGTTCTCGCAGTCGCCATCATCGCATATCGCGCATTTGCTATCTTGCTCTTCAGCAGCGCCCACCAGCTCACCGTCCCCGTTCACCGCTGCTGCAGAGCCTGATCGAGGTCGATGAGTTTGAGGTGCTTTTGGAGTGGGCTTCGGTATTCCTATGATGAGAGTTAGATCAGTCACGCCTGCCAAGAACAAATACACTTACTCTTTTCCAATGCATGCCACTCTTTCTCGATTTGCGTCATTGTAATCTCAAAAATTGCGGGCTTGATAGCATCAACTGATTCGTGATCTCTTCGTTGTTGATTATGTGCATCTAGCCACTGACCATCCTGCTCGTCCATATCGTATTCGACCTTGCTCACGCTAGCTGAAGCTGCTCCTCCATTTGCATCTGCATCAGATTCTAGGCGCAACCCATCCTCCATATCATCCTCAAGCGCATCTTGATCAAGCCGTATAAGATATCGCGGTCGCTCAAACTTGTCGCTTTCCTGATAGCCGACGTTTTTCATCGACTGTGTCACATAATTGTCTTGAACGTTCTTGTCTGCCTCGAAGGTGTCGAATATCTTCACGATGCGGTATGACGGCTTTGCTAAGCTCAATCTTTCTTTAGGGTTCTGTGTTGGGAGAGGGGCGATCTTTTGAATGGGTGGTGATGCGAGGCCGAGTCCACTCAGCATCGCTTCTGGCCTTCGAAACGGCCTTCCAGGTCGCTTCTTGAAGGACGACTGGGGTGTTTCTATATCGTGTAGAACCCCATTTGTTTGAGATGCTGCTGCCGGACTGTTCTCGAAGCCGTCTATCACACCTGCCAAAGCATGTTCCGTGTCGTTTTCTCGCTGCTCTTCAGCCATAATACCATCCACCTCGACGGCTTTAAACATGACAAGCTTTGTATCTAGCTCCAAGTCTGGATGAAACTCCTCCCAACCTCTTTCTTCTCGTGGCTTATATCCGTCATTCTGCACAGCCGCCGCCGCATCTGCCGCAGAGTGATACGTTGGTTGTGCGCCCATTGGTTTAGGTGTTTTATCTGCTGGAGTTCGCTGTCTTCGTTGGCGGCCGAGTGGTGTGTTTGGATTCCGCCTTCTGCGTTCTGTTTGTGGGCGTACAGGTAGTTGCATAGATTCACGTGGAAGTATTTCTTCTTCTATCCATCGTCCACCGCCTCCTACGCCTCCTGGAATATATCGTCTTCTCTTGCGAGGATTGTCGGAGTTGAAGGGCGGAGCTGAAGCTGGTGCTTCACAGGTGTTTGAGGGTGATGATTGCGGCGTCGAAACGGCATTCATCGTGGTCGTGAGTTCATCTTGAGCTGTCTCGTGATATGTGGTTCTTGATCTTCTGTAGGACGACGGATGTTTATGCAGTCGATAGCTTCGTCAGCAGATCTCAGTCTCTTGTGCTACAATTTGTCGCGCAAAATTTTCGCGTGTCGCCCGCGCTTCAAGATGACGGCTGCGACACCCTCCAGGGAGCTGATTGATGGAAAGCACAGTCTGTCGCTGACGACGCGTGATGTAACAAGGTGAAGAAGAGTTGCAGGTCAGCTTCAGCGTTGGCGTTGGCGCTAGTTACCCCACACGTACCATGTTTCAGATTCGTTCCTGAGCAGAGCCTCATCGTGTTTATAGAAAGCTTGGTTCCTAGTAGATCATCATGCGTCTCGCCCTGAGTGCAATATCATTGATGGAAGCACACATAGCAGTAGTCAAGTTGGATATACTACTACTACTACTACTACTACTACTACTACTAATAATGGCAGTAGCTTTGCGGAAAGCCAAATCCACTATCAATTACAGTGCTCGAAACCAAAACTAAGACCTTCTGATGCCGAACATTGGAAGAAAAAGACCGACAAGGCAAGAGCATTGAGCGCTTTGGACTTTGGAAGTGGCTGCACAATGTTGATATTGTACTACCACTGTTGTCATATGAATCTATTGACGTCCTCTTTCATTCTTGTGTATACTGCTTCACCACCCATCCCATCCCGATTATCTATACCCCTCCTCTCGACACCATTAGTCTCGGATACGCATATTGCCGCTTTGGACATGACCAATAAGCTGTTCATTGCATTGAATGATTGCCTTTCCCCTAAACTCACCACGTGCTGAATTGCCCAAGGCATTTTGGTCGAACGCCTGATTTGTGCCTGCGTTTAGACAAAACAAAAGCTGAATTTCCTGGCAATGTTATGACACTATCGCAGAATGCAGCCAGAATGTGCTATCCAACCCCATTGAGCTCAAGGGATGGCTCGCTCACAGTGTTTTCGCTGCCTGGCACACGTGCTCTCAGCTCAAACCTAGGGGCCCGGACAGCAGCTCGCAGTACGTCTACAGGTCCATTTGGGTAGAACCTGACCTTAGGTTGCAGGAGGTGCCTTGGGTTGCAGGAGGTGGAACTCGCTGTCAAATATCGTGATGCCGCCGTGTCAATCTATCAGTGATCGTCACAAGGCACTTTCTTCTGAGTGCCCACTTCAACGACAAGACCTATACTTTGTAAAGGATGCCGGGATTCTTCAATCAGATCAGGAGTGTGCTCGCAGTGAACCTCGACTTGAAGCAAGTCTATTAGAAGACACTAAAGAACGGCTCAAAGATCGTCCTCATCCAACTCTACCTCAACCTTCGTCCCCAGTGCTGCTTTGCCTTCTCGGATCATAGCACGTAGTTGATCATTAAGTTTGCGGAGACTGGCATCTTGTTGCCTCTCTTCTCGTTCCTTTTTGTTGCGAAAGCGCGCTACATCCGCGCTTGTCAGGGTTGAGCCTCGAGGACTCTGTGTAATGGCAGGACCGTAATCATTTGAGGTGTTTTGCTGTGAAGAGAATGAGGACATGGAACGCGCTGAACGTAAGGACTTCGAAGCGTGACCGATTGTTGATGTACGTCTACCACTACTGCTACTCCCGGGAGCAGTCGGTTGGTACGCGATAGTTGACGTCCGTCTTGGAGATGCTGTAGGGTTCAGACGGCGTATCGTTGAGGGTCGTGGTGACGGGCGTGGGATGCTGGAATATGAATGTGATATTGATCTGCTATCGCTAGGTGTAGGAGGATCTTGTGGCGAAGTCGGTGATACCATGACCCAGTCACCACCATGAGTAATCTGTCTTCTTTTTGCCGATCTTGTCTCATGTGGATCGTCTTCGTGTATCGTACTGTCTCCCCACCCATCATCTGCAGGATAGTGACCTGGAAGATTTGGTGCGCGCCAGCTAAATTGTCTCGTGTCATGCTTCTTCACAAGAGCCGTTAGCATGTTTCGTGCTTGATCACTGTCACCATCCAGAACTTGTAAGTTTTCGTCATAAGAACTGCCGCCTCCTGCTCGAAATCCCAGAAAGGTTGTCTTGCGGCAGAAGTCCAACAACCCACCAGCTACTGCAGCTGCAGCATTGAAGATCGAGGATTTCCAGCCAGTTGTGGCCGAGGATTCTTGGACTAAATCTGGCGAGAATACGGAAGAATCCGCCACAGCATTACTTGTGCTTGTGGTATTGATTGCCACCTGTGTTGACGGTGCTAAGAGAGACGACAAGGTGACCTCTTCTGCAGGTGCAGCACTTCTAGTTATGGCAAAGCCTGCAGAATAAGCTCGAGGGGTGCCGGGGGTCGTTGCGCGCAGATTGGTCGGGCCTACAGGGTTGGACACACGATTTGGTGTCGTGGAAACTGTCTCAGCTCTTGCTCTCTTTCTGTTTATATTCAGAGGTAATCCCGAGGGAGTTGGGCTAGGTATGACATTTGGTGGATGTGAGCTCGTTGTCGGTGGAGGTCGAAACAAGTCCGATGTGACTCTAGGACGTGGTCGTGGTATCGAGGAGGGAGTGTTTCTAGCAGACATGTCTGGTGCAGCTAGATGAGGACCCAGGAGCTTCGTAACATGTATGCAGCTTTGTAAGACTCTTGGTGGACTCGACCAACAACAAATAGACAAGATGCGGGGCATGACAACGGACTCCACTTGCACGTGGCTGTCATGAAACGGGCTTGAAGATGAAACATTGTGAATGGAATGGTTATTGTGATTACAAAGGTATAATGTATACAATCCCCTCTTCATGCCTTCTGAAGATAGCCCACCGAAGTCCAGAAGTCGAACAGCTTCCCTCCTTTCGTCGAGTCTATTCTACAGATATCACGAACAGTCTTCTTCTTCAGAGCACCGCCTTGTTTGATAGCCTCCTTCAATACTCCTTCTTTCATCACCGTGTACGGTTTCGGCATGATGCGCAGAATGCTGCACAGCTCGCGTTCTTCTGATGTTAGGAGATGGAGGTCGGGTATGTTGTTCTGCTCCTCGAATTTGAACGGAGCAATATTATTAATAGGTGGGATCGTAAACTTTGGTTTTGAAAAGACTATTGGCGCGGTATTACTGCTTGCGCCACTGAGGTTTATGTTAGCAGTACCATTGGTCATGGACTTCTTGTCGTCTGTGCCAGCTTGTGCTTGTGGTATTGTTGTGTCCGCGAGTCCTTCGAGTGGTTTGAGGACGAGGTCGGTCGCCGTAAGCGCGTTCACCGCGGAGGGTGTTTCGGCTATTGGAGGCGGTTTATTACTCATACGACTTGAACCAAAGTTTCGATCGAATGAACCTAGTTGCTGTGCTCTGGCTGCTCGCTGCGCCTTTTCCAGCTCATACTTTTCGCCACTTTTCAGGTCGCCAATCTGCATTTGTCGCCAATCTTGTAGCTGAGCTATTGCTTGTCGGAGATTCAGCTCGTACTCTATATCTCTTGCAAACTCGTCAAAGTCTCGTCTCGGCATTACCCGAGCAAAAGGTTTAGTCTTCATATACAGGTCTCGCTCTTCCTTTGTTCGACGCTTATCAATGTTCGCATTCCTCCTGTACTCCAGTAGTTGATGCTCAAATATCATCTTCTTGCGCTCCACTCTTGCTGTAAGCTTGTTGTTGTATATCTCCATCACTGTCAACTTCAACTTCAGTTCGTCTGGCTGACCATCAGCTCTATCAGGTCCTTCTCCTTCTCCCGGGTCGAACTGCATGTGCTGAACTGCTTCTTCTGCTTCGTTGTAGAACTCGGTCTCGAACTCAAGTCTTCCTGGCATGAATCCTTGCACTTCGTGGCATGATGGTACACTGGATGTAGGTTTCTGCTTTGGTGCTGAAGGTGTCGCATTTTGATTGGCTGTCTTGCGCTCTTCTATCCTCCTCTTCTTTCGTGATAGAAATTGATCTCGAGGATTGTCCTGAGTCATCTTGGTGTCCTGTGGACTACAGTGCTCCGGTAGTGGAAATCTCGCACTGTCCACATATGTCTTGATGTAGTGATCGCGAACTTCGTCTTTGTCTCGAAAGCCCCCAATGTGATCTGCTATATCTGCCCATGACCCTAGACCATACGTCTCCGCGCCTTCCAACAGTAAGGATTCCTCATCAGCACCCCAGTCGTCCGCGAATATTGGTATCGAATGCTGCTCAATAACGTTGAAGGGATGCATGGGTGGGTCGTGCTCGCGTGTGAATTTGCCTTCTGAGAAGCATGGTACGCAAAGGTCGTAGTCTTTGCATGCGGAATGAGCACACCTTATCCGTACTGTCGACGTGATATCCGCGGAGCAGACATCGCAGATGTATTTGACACCACCTTCTGTTCCTCTAACAGCAGTCTTCTTCTTGATTAATCCCATGATGATTGTGTTCGCCCACCGGCGCAAAGGAGGAGACCGTGCTTCTTTCGTATAAAGCCAGGATCGAGCCGCGCGACTCTCGCAGGACGTCGCGTCTAGTCGCTTAGAGTTTACAGCATCGGCTGTATATGAGGTCGTCGAACGTGTTGTGGTCGGAGCTGAATTTGCCAAAGGAAGATGAAACGATTGCAGACAAGAGTCGAAGGTAATGTTTGAGTACTGTACCTGGTTGTAGTGTTTGAGTCTGGGGAGAAATGTGGACCAGGGTTCGCCGATGTTAGGATTATGTAATCCCACATCATCACAACGTCGTGCCCTATCGTCTTATACTTTACTTCCAGGCAGACGACAACATTGCCCCTCATAATCGGCCACCTATAAAATCACTTGTATTCCACGCTGACCTCCTCTGGAACCTATAATACCTGGGACTGGTATTCTCCTATGACCTAGAAAGCTCCCTTTTTCCGCAACACAGAGCCATCGACAACACGCTCGATTACCCCTCATCCTAGAAGAGAATGTCCTGGAAACTCACACAGAGTAGGTACAGAGTCATAGGATTGCGAATACAGACCAAGCTCATATTCCTCAGAACTCAAGGGAACGCATCTTGGTGTCGGCAATCCTTTTTCGCGATCACCATCGACGTCAAATATCCCGACAACAGTAGAAACACCCTCATCACGAAGCAGCACACCGGTCTCGAAGAATCATGACCAGAATGGCATTGGTTGGTACAATCCAACGACGGCTTGAAGAGACTCTGTTCTGATCAATATATAGTCACTTCTTCAGAAGTTATCAACGCACCTCCACCGGCGCCCTTGAAGCCTGGCACATTAAGAGTAACGTTACATGAAGGCAGAGGATTCTCTTTACCGCCAGAAGCGGAGCGAATGTTCGCAGCTACGAGTGGTGGTGGAGTCCAGACAGGCACATCAGCACGCCAACCACCAGCGTCAATATCTGCCGGCAGTGTGGCAAGATCTTATGCACAGTATGGACAGCCGAAACCTCCAAACGGAGCTGGTATGTCAGGACTGCCAACAAACCACGGCCGCTACTCCGCAAAACATCTCCCATATGCATTGGTGGACTTTGATAAGCAGCAAGTTTTTGTCAATTCTGTTTCAGGAAATCCAGAGAACCCACTGTGGGCAGGCGACAACACTGGATACCAGTTCGATGTTTCGCGTGTCGCCGACCTCACGATATCTTTCTATCTCCGCAACCCCTCTGCACCACAATCAGCTGGTCGTAATCATGACATACTGATCGGAACATGCAAGGTCAATCCTAGGTTCGAGGAAGCGCCAAAGGCTGTTGTTGATGCAAAGAAGAAGGCCATGGCCGCTGGACAAACCGATCGCAGTGCGGCTGTCAATGCTACAGCTGGATGGGTTCATTTGTCATACGGCTCTGGCATGTTCAAGCTCGGAGTAGAATTTGTCGAAACCAGACAACATTCGCTGGCAATTGACGACTTTGAGCTTCTGAAAGTAGTTGGAAAGGGAAGCTTTGGCAAGGTTATGCAAGTCAGGTATGACCGAGTGATATTGTTGAGCTCGATTGGATAGTTATTGACTACTGTTATAGGAAGAAAGATACTCATCGAATCTACGCACTCAAGAGTATTCGGAAAGCACACATCATCTCACGATCCGAAGTCTCACACACAATGGCGGAAAGATCAGTTCTCGCCCAGATCAATAACCCATTCATCGTGCCACTCAAGTTCTCCTTTCAATCACCCGACAAGCTGTATCTCGTGCTTGCATTCGTCAACGGAGGAGAGCTATTCCATCACTTGCAGAAAGAGCAGAGATTCGACATCAACAGAGCACGATTTTATGCAGCTGAGCTCATGTGCGCTTTGGAATGTTTACATGGTTTTAATGTCATCTACCGCGATCTCAAACCGGAGAATATCCTACTTGACTATAGTGGACACATTGCACTCTGCGACTTTGGCCTTTGCAAACTCGACATGAGGGATGAGACCAAGACGAATAGTAGGTGGTATCACATACAATAATTCGTACAGAGCTAACGTTGTTCTAGCATTCTGTGGCACTCCAGAATATCTTGCTCCAGAACTCCTGCAAGGAACTGGCTACAGCAAGACGGTTGATTGGTGGACCTTAGGAGTATTGCTCTATGAAATGCTTACTGGTCTGCCGCCATTCTACGACGAAAACACGAATGAGATGTACCGCAAAATCCTGAATGAACCTCTCCACTTCCCTTCGGACAAGCGCATCATGCCTGACACCGCTCGCGATTTGCTCGAGAAGCTGTTGGACCGAAATGGTGACCGCAGACTGGGTGCCAATGGTGCAGCCGAAATAAAAGCACACAAATTCTTTGACAAGATTGATTGGCGGAAGCTGCTGGAGAGGAAGTATGATCCTGTTTTCAAGCCCAATGTGGTAAGTCATCTTGTTATCGCTTACTTAACCAGTTTTAGCACGCTGACATGTCAATTTAGATGGATCAATTAGACACTGCAAATTTCGATCGCGAGTTCACATCAGAGGCACCGACCGACTCATATGTTGAAGGACCAATGCTGTCGTCGACGATGCAACAGCAGTTTGCTGGATGGTCGTACAACAGACCAGTGGCTGGATTAGGTGATGCTGGAGGTAGTGTCAAGGATCCTTCCTTTGGCAGTGTGACTTGAAAATAAGGAGTGATGGTGGTTGGCGATGAAGATTATGTCGATTGCTTGACGATGTTGAGATTGGATGATTTTGATGACAGACGAAGTGCTGGCCCGCTTCTGTGACAAAACGAAGCATAATGTAACGAGACTTAGCATGCATTGACTGCTCGGAATAGACCAAAAGAGTGTGGTTCAGTTCAATTGTCTTCCTGAGATGCATTGAAAGACTCCTTTCTACTGGTATCGATTCCAATGTGACTTGCTTCTATCTGTATCAATACAAGACAATGAGATATTGGCAGAAGGCGCTCATGAAAGCCATTCACTTCATTCACTTTTCACTCCCAAAGTGAAAGCTCATTGATGGTGAAAAGGGGCTAGGCACGTGTCAAAACATCATCGCGCCTCCCTTTGCGTTTGAGAGACGTCTAACTTTAATTGAAGGCAAGCAGCTCTCTTTCTTCACTATCAACAACACTCCATCTCTCCCTGATATCTCCTTCTCTCATCATCCTCGCCGCAATGGACTCGTACGAAAGCACCGAACCACAACAGGCGTACGATGGTAAGCATATTGACATGTTCAAGGCGCTCTTTGCGGGAGATTGTTTTTTATTGACTTTTTGTTTGCGCAAACAGGACAGCGAGATTATCCTGATCGCGAACGCAGCCGTAGCCCAAGACCCGATTACCGCGACAATGGTGACGACAGAGTACGCGACGAGGACATGCGTGACCGGTGAGAGATTATAGCTCGTGTTGTCCCATCTCCCAAATCTAACGAGAAATAGCAGTGCACCCGTCGCCGCTCCTGCCGAAGACGATCAAGAAGCTGCTAATGCTGGCGGCACCAACCTCTTTGTCACAGGTATCCACCCTCGCTTGACCGAAGACGACATCACTCGCCTGTTTGAGAAGTACGGCAACGTGGAGAAGGCCAACATCATGCGTGATCCTCACAGCCGTGAGTCTCGTGGTTTCGGCTTCGTCAACATGGCGACTGCGCAAGAGGCAGACGCTGCGAGGGAAGGCTTACAGGGTGAGGTCTACGAAGGCAGAACTCTCAGCATCGAGAAGGCCAAGCGTGCTAAGCCTCGTGTTCCTACCCCTGGCAAGTACTTTGGTCCTCCCAAGCGTGGTAAGTTTCGTTCTCAATGTTAGAGTACTGCTCAAACTGACCGTTCGTGATAGATGACAGACGTGGCGGTGGTGGCAGATATGGTGATCGCTACGATGATCGTCGTGGAGGTGGTGGCTATGGTGGTGGACGTCGTGACGACCCCTACTACCGTGGCGGAGGTGGCAGAGACCGATATGATGACAGAGGCTACGGTGGTGGCCGCGACAGATACGACGACCGTGGCTATGGTGGTGGCAGACGTGACAGGGTTGACGAGCCTGCTCGTGACCGTTATGGATCTGGTAAGTTTCCCTGTTTTGAATTATCTCTCGTTCTTGGCTAACCTTTCAGACCGCTACGGCTCGCGTGGAGGTGATGGCGGTCGTCGCTACGATGACTACGGTAGAGGTGGATCCAGCCGTCCTGTTGAAGGTGCTGCACCTGGAGGTTATGGTGGTGGTGAGGCTGCTGGTGCTCCTGGCGCTGGTGGAAGCCGTGGTTATGATGATGACAGATATGCCCGTCGTTGATTGCTCACTTGTTCAAACAGGTCAAAAGTTCGTCGCGTTACATACAGGGTCAGCATTTCAGGAATTCGATTGGCGATATTCAGCACAGAAGCCAGCCATGCTCAATCTGATTTCGGGTAAACCAAAAGTGGGGGGAAGGGCTAAGGATGGGCGGCAACGTTTTCACTTTCACACTATTGCGGACGGAGACAACACAGAGTCGGCACACAGCATCGTCCATTTTGGAGCATCGATCCGATTCACACTGTCTTCAGCTACACCATTCCATCACTTGTACTACTATGCAACTTTGCGACTATGACTTCCGAAAATGACACAACAAGTCTCCAACCTATTCACAGCTCCAAAATAATGACACTCTGTCGACCTGCAACCTTCACTTTACACGACAAGGCCAGTCTTCTTGCCGTCCTCACCATATAATATCGTCCCAGCACCATGCCGCCCATTACTTTGTTCAGCGTATAAGTTCATAAGGACGAATCGTGGACGTATACCGCCGGCAGTCCTTTCCAATAATCATCATCGGCTCGATGCCCCGCGTGGAGCCAAGTTTTACTAGGTAGGTCAGAGCATACTCCTCCTACTGATGTTCACGAGTACAGATATATCGTTCCCACCTGCACTCACTCTCGCGACCTGACATCGACATCGCTCGGCGATATTACGTCCTCGACATATGTTGGCAATATCGGCAAAGCATCGCAGTATCGATGATTATCGAGCTGATACATGCAGAGACACACACAGTAAGTTGACACCACCTCAATCATGAATGAATCGCATTCAATCGCGACACGTTCCCCTACCCGCATACCTTTTACAATCGGTAAGGCGTAGTCTGGCTTTGCTTTTCTCGTTGTTTGTGGCCAATTTCAGAGCATGACGATCTTGTGCACGGCGAATCTTACGTCTTGATGAGGCTGGAGACGGCTATGTTAGCTCTCCATCGCTTCTGTTGCTCTATAAATATGGCTCAAGTAGAGCCTCTGATGCTTAGCGTGGTATCAACCTTACCAGGGTGTCTGATTGCTGAGATCTCACGGTGGAGGCGTGTATCATCTGCGTTCGAGAAGGTCTTCAGTATTGAGCGCAATTCCGTAAACGTGATACTTGATCATCTTATCTTTTGACTATCATACACGTCAATCGACATGGACGAATGTTTCCACTCCTACACTTTATTGTTTGAACACTGCGTGGCAAATATCATCTTGCAACATCAATTTTAATCATCTAACAATTCAGCGTTGTTTCATCAACAACATTTATGCGCGTTCGATTGTAATCCATCCCAAAGTTGCGCTGTGTATCCATCTTGTACGCTATTACTATTTGCTAATGCTATTACCATTCGGTAGAGTGTCATCACATCTTTGTAGAGAGCAGGATACGCGAACGTGACTTGGCGAATTCGAGAATTGCTCTCAAAATTGGACCTGTACAGTAGGCCTGGTCCTGTCTACTTAGATTTATATACATCGCTGCGAATATCGTGTAGCCAGAGGACCAAGCTGTACGAGGGGAGGGAGAGGGCCTGCGGTACGGATTGGAGGGGCCCGTCATCACTTAGTCCCCATGTCAAACACCCAAAGCCTTAGCGGCCCATTCCACATGATCCTTCGCAAAGCTGCTCACAAAGAAATAGCTATGATCATAACCATCCTGCATCCTCACCTGCACGCCCTTGTACCCCTGTTCCTCCGCCGCCTTCTCAAAGTTCTCCGGCAGTAGCTGTCCCTGTTTGTAGAAATTGTCCCCTGTTCCCACATCAATCAGCACTTTGAAATCGTCGCCTTTATGATTCTTCAGTAACTCCGTTGCGTCGTGTTCAGCCCATTTGCTCTTCTCCTCTTCGCCGAAATAGCCTTTAAATGCTTTCCTGCCCCAGTCGCAATTCGACGGGTTCGAAATGGGCGCGAATGCAGACACACTTTTGTATAACCCTGCGTTCTTCAGAAATAGCGTCAGAGCGCCGTGGCCGCCCATCGAGTGCCCCGTGATGCTCATGCGGGAAGTATCCAGCTCTTTGAACTGGCTGCTCAATGCCTCTGGCAGTTCAGAGGTGATATAACTGCTCATCTTATAATGCTTGTTATACGGCTCCATACTCGCATCAATATAAAAGCCCGCGCCACAGCCAAAATCATAGCTGTCCTTGTCATCGGGCACGTCGTCACCGCGGGGGGAAGTGTCTGGGAAGACAAGCGCGATGCCCAGACGGGAAGCGTGGGGGATTAGGTTGCCCTTTTCGGCGCCGTTGTCGCCGGTGCAGGTCAGCCCGGCTAGGTAGAAGAGGAGAGGTGCTGGTTTGGAGGTGGTTGCTGAGTGGGGGAGGTAGAGGTTTAGTGCCATGTCGGTAGTTGTTGAGGAGGATTTGTGGGATAGTTTGAGCAGTTTGCCGCCAAAGCTGGCGATGGTGGAGTTAATTTTGAAGGTGGACATGGTGGCTGTTGGCTCGGTGGTGGTAGTGTTGGTGTGGTTGAGGTAAAAGTAGAGGAGGGAGGTTGTGGTGTTTTGAAGACAAAAATGGGATGATGTAATACCCCGCACTTCTTTTTCCAATGAGGGGTTGTTTCACATTGGTTTGGGAAGGAAGGAACGGGCAACACTGTGCGAGCGTGGATTGTTGGACGGCCTTGACATTGACAATAAGCCTGTAAAATAAATTACGAGTTGGCTCATCACTCCAAACACCTCAATGGTATATTCTTATCATCTTGCTACTCTCGTTCTCAAATGCTCGACATATGACCCTTTGTCTTCATCAAATGCTGAACATCTATCCTCACTTCAGAAACAAATCTACCACCCATCATGCTCATGCTCTTGTTGTGGGTATTGTATCCAGGACGCCATGCTTTATATCCATCATGATGCCGATCTACCATATCCCCAATATGGTACAATATTCTTTTGTCGCTTCCATGCTGAGACACATTTCTTCATAAAATGCAAGTATATCACCATACTCATCCCGTCTTCATAGTCGACATGTCGTTGACCTCTTCATTGACCTCTAGCTGACTGCAAAAAACGTACAAGGAAAGCCTTGAACGCCTTATCATCCGTAGTCGTGACCAGTGCTTGCAGATACTCGTCGACGGCCTGCTGTGGCAATCCCAACGCACGTAACTCAGAATCTCTCAGCCACGTCAAATAAGTCCTTCCAGTCTTGCCAAGAATAGCACGTTGCAGCGCCGCAATCTCGCCAACAACTCTATTAGCTTGTGGATTCTTCGGATCAAAGGAAGCGCTCGTCATGATGGACCAGGTCAAAGCCGAGAAACGAGTGATCATAAATTGGTCAAATCCTGGTAGAACTGGTGCTGGGTCTGCAGCGTTTGTTGCGGGGTTGGCAATGGTCTCACCGCCCCAGGTTGTACACATCTTGATAATGACTGAGAGCGCGAGCTTTGCATCTGGATGCTCAGAAGTGTCTCTTGCAAAGTGCTCAATCGTTTCAATGATACCTTCGAAAATACCCTGATTGGTTGGGCTAACGAAGACGGATTCCAATCCATTGCCAAGTAAGACGATGAGGAAGTTGAGATATTCTCGTCTCAGCTCACCTAGCTGGATCTCATCGTCCGTGCCAGTAGTCTGCTCGGCAAAGCTAGTGAAGATTCGACGAAGCAAAGGCGTGAGTAGAGTATCCATCATAGAGTAAATTTGTGTTTTAAATCCGAAAACAATCTGGTCAAGCAGACGTAGAAATGTTGCCACTTCATCCTTGCTCGAATTTGGCGCAAGCAGTCCTTCAATCCACCGAGGAAGTTCTTGCAGAATCTTGAAGCCAATAACACCAATCAACCGCGAGAAGGCGCCACGACCAGCAGTGCGAACCTCTTCCGATGCCTTGAGTGCATCTAGTGCCATCAAGATAGTTTCTGATGCTTGAATAAACTCTGTTGAGATCTCTTCAACGACTGGCGCGCCAGAGGTCCCTGGAACCCAATCAGAAAAGCCTCGTGCTAGTTGGCCGACTGCCATCATGCAGTGGTGAACTTGTAAAATTGATCGTGCGTCGCCACTGGCAGCTGCTGCGACGTGCTGCTGTATGCTAGCACAAAGGGGTGAAATGACAGATCGTGCAAGCATGACCTGCGTATCGACTGGGACCGCTGACGCTGACGCTAAACAACCAACAGCCTCGAACAGGTGAAGCTGACTATTGTATTGGGCGTCCACGGAGCGGTCATCTTGGTTGGACGACTCATCGTCTACATCATTGTCTTCGGGCAGCTCAGCTTTGATTACCAAGAGATCCTCTATGGCGCCCACAATGTTTGTGGACACATTGCCAAGCTGAGATCGTAGATGTCTAACAAATCTCAAGAACAAATGCCATGCTTGAGCACGGACTTTGATGTGGTCGCTATGGGCAAACCGGACGAAGTTTTCTAGTACCTTTTCGATGTGTTGGGTGTTTGGCTCAAAATAGTGGTAATGGCGGACACAGGTCTCCATGTATTGCAGATGGATGGCAGGATGTGGGTAAGCAGCGACATCTACGTTTATTGTTAGTAAGATAATTGCTTTCAATGCTGATAGCCTTCGTACCAGAGTCAATCATGATCGACATCATGGCGATCATACGCTCTGATGCGACATTGGAAGGTGCTTTCTTTTGATAGATACCACCGTTTCGCACCGCCTGCTCCCCTAGTAAGAACATCTCATACATGGCCAGATCAAGATCACGCCAATCTAAGCTCTTGCGTTCGTTCTTATACCGTGTAAACACGTTGTCAACAAGTTTCGAGAGTTTATCCAGGTACATTGACTCATCTATAGCAGCAAGTATTTGCTGAAGCACTTTCAGTCTCTTGCGTAGTTCTTGGAACTCTGCTTCATCTGTCTGAGCATCCTCTTCGCCCCAGGATGAGGAGTCGTCGAATCTGGTTTTCGCAACGATGGCATCGAGGATTGGAGATAGCATGGTACGATATTCGGATGGGAGATCGCCTGCAGTCTTTGCTAGTTTGCGGAAATATGTGAGAAGTTCTGTGAGAGCAGAAATAACGGTCGAGCACACTTCGTCGTACTCGTCGGAGAAGAATCTCAATATGAAGGGAACGAATACTTGTACCAATTGATTGGCTTTGACTGCTGTAGCAGAATCTGCTGGTCCAGAATCGAGAACTCTGACTATGTCTTCCATTGCAATGTTTGCCAATTTTGCCACGGCTTCAGCCATATCCGTATCATAGTCAGGCGATCCACGAGCATCGTGTAATGCAGGCGAGGTGACCAGTTCATTCATGACCCCACCAAGGTTGAGGTACTGTATGAGTTCAATTTTTTCGTTCGGCTTCATCTTCTTACCTACAATCTCAGTGAATACATCAATAGCAGCATCCCGTACTCTTGAATGACCATATTGTTGTATCAACTCTCGTTGACTAGCGATTGAAAATAGGTCACTGAGCATAGCTTCGTTGACAATCAGAGTGATCTCAGTCCAGCTGACCCATCTGCTGATTGTTTTGAGGCAGAGTTCTGTAACAGACTGATCCAGTTCCCTCCAACGTGATATTATTCCCTGCCAGAAAGCAGCAATCTTCGCAGCATCCTGAACTCGAATGACGTCTTTCAGTTGGCTGTGCACTTTAGTCCGATCGGAAGTTGCCTGGATAAGTTGATCTGCAATCTCATCATGGACCGAAGCAAGTACCCGCAAGTATAATAATGTCGCCTTTGTAGTGGAGAACCCTGTCTGTGCTTCTTGTTCTGCAAGTCGTTGTAAATCGGAGAAGAATGTGCCCCAGCCATCGGTATAAAGGGCCACAAAGAGTAACGTCAAAGTTTCTGCAATCTTGTTCTGAATAGTAGATGTGTCCGATTGTACCCCTGCTGCTGCTGCATTGCCATATTGCCGTTGAACATATTCCATCAATCCATCTCTTACTTGAACCAGGCTTTGCTTACCGAGTTGTCTTGACTGTACAGCATTGTTGACCACCTCCAAGGACACGTGGCGTACAACTTCATCTAAACGAGGTTCTCTTGTGAAGAGGGAAAGGCATATTTGGGCGGCGGCAGGATCGGCACGAAATTGATTCAGAAACTCAAAGGCTTGAGCTTTGAGGTTTTGGTTTGACCTGGGGTTCCAAGCTATGGAGATTGCATTTTGCACCTTCAATTCCTGTCAGTCACGATATATACTAGTTGAAACAACAACATGATTGTATTAAGCACGCGAGCACAGTACCTGAACTTCCATTTAATTCGTAGATATATCCTGGCGCGGAGACTGTGCACGAATGCAAGATGCTCTCAGCCTTGAACGACAGGGATGGCTATGACATGTATGTAGGTTGCAGATAGGGTGGAGAGATGTAAAGTAGAATAGAAGAGTTGTGATGGTGAAAGTGTTCTCGTTGTTCAAATGACTGACATTTGGACGTAGCCTGTGATCGTCAGAAAGTTCGTCACGTGACATCGAACGTCTATACGACTCTGCGCTCCAACATCAAATGATACAAACAACAACAATAACAACTCGTACGCATAGAGTTGAATTACTTGGTGGCAGCTTCAACCGAAATAAGCTGCCTGGCCGTGTTGTCATCCCAATCTGACTGTGAGGACTACCACCGAAACAGCGTTGAGCACAGAAAGGACGACCTTGTAAGATAATTTCCTGCCTGCCTACTGTAACAGCTGAGAAAATCAATCACACTTCAGATCACCTGAGACATTATGCCGTGAAATAGCTCAGTGGGAATAGATTGTCTAGCTGGTGCAGCATGATATTCTACATCAACATATAGCGGCGAAGATGGGTGAGTGATCATACAGGTCTCGTGAGGTCAATGTAGGCAGGGTGATAGTGATGAGCTTCGCCCGAGTTTTATAGCGAAGTTCATTGACAAGCACACTGAAGAAGTCGTATCAACGTCGTTAATGTCATGCTATGATCACAACATGCCTTCTTTTGTATCAACATCTCTCGCTACACTTTTTCCGAGCATCATTCATGCAGTACTGCTGACGCTGATGCAGTGAGAAGCCAGTCGAGATCAACACAAACGACTTCTCTACATATCACCTCGAGGTATTTCATATAGTGTAACTGCATGTGCCCAAACGACGGCACAACTCTAAGGACGGGCCGATCACCCACACGGCGTCAGCTCCGTTTCGGCTAAAAGCATCCCCGCACTGAGATCTTCAACTTTGTTCAGACGTCGTCTTATTTCGAGTCTCACCGAAAAGGCATACAGTAGTGTTATGGCTTTGAATGTGAAACAAAGCTGATACATGTAAGATACTTGCTTGTCTTCAGGCTAAATGCAGCCAAGGTCAGTGTTGGCACCTCACCGATATATACTTTGCAGTGTTGGCTCCGATATCCCCCACCACCACTGGCCCCACCTCGTTAATCCTCATTCGGATCAGGTACCTCCGCCTTGGGTCGTCATCCATTGTATAACCTTTGGATGAATCCTCCTCGTGTGCTTCTAATGTCTGTGATTTCAGTTTTCTTCCTCCACTGTCCGCCTCCTTCTCTTTCACCTATACAGGATTACTCTCGTGGTCATGGGTTTACTATCAAGTAACAATGATGCCGCACCCAAGACTAAGACGCCCTTTCCATGGCGGCAGATGTTCGTCCTCTGTAGGTGATCCACGGCTTTCAATGCTAGCAGCAACCTTCTATTGAATGTCCACACAGATCTTGAGCAAGTATGGCTAACATGTTTTCCCTCCAGCGCTCTGTCGTATTTGCGAACCTATAGCCTACATGTCCATCTTTCCATATATCTACTACATGATAAAATCCTTCGATATTGCAGACAACGAAGATGCCATAGCCGGTTATTGTGGCCTCGTCACCTCCGCCTTCGCCATCGCCGAGTTCTCCTGTGCAGTCCTCTGGGGCCGTCTTAGCGACGTTATCGGCCGGAAGCCTGTGCTACTCATTGGTCTTGCTGGTACTGGAATCTCCATGTTCATTTTCGGATTTGCACAGAACCTACAAACACTATTGATAGCAAGAGCGCTGGGTGGAATGCTGAATGGAAATATTGGAGTAATACAGACAACAGTTGCAGAGGTGATACGTGGGAAAGAAGAACATCAAGCAAGAGCATACAGTGTTGTTCCATTCGTATGGACAGTAGGTGGAATTGTAGGATCTGCTTTAGGAGGATTCCTGGCAATGCCTGTGCAGAATTTCCCCGGCGTGTTCAACAAAGGCACAATTTGGGACAAATTCCCTTTTCTGTTGCCGAATTTGGTTTGCGCCGGTGTAGTTGTTCTGGGGCTGATCGTTGGGTTCCTGTTCCTAGAGGAGACGCATGAGGAGAAGCAGTATCGCAAAGATCCAGGAAGGGAGCTAGGCAAGTGGTTAACGAGTTGTTTTTCTTCACGTAAAGATGGAGCTCAAGCAACGACAGACGAACGAACACCACTTCTCCCAGAGGCCTCCGCAACCTCGTCACGCAAGCCATCAGCAACCACCTCCTCCGCAACCTCGTCACGCAAGCCATCAGCAACCACCTCCTCCTCAACCCAGGTAGAGTCCTCAACCGACGCCGAAGCGCAAACAACCACTTCCACACCTTCCTTCGCTTCCGCATTCACTCCTCAAGTATCCCTCCAAATCGTCGCCTACGGAATCATCGCCTACCACACCAGCATATTCGGTCAACTCTTCCCCATCATGCTCAGCATGCCCATCTCCCACAAACCAATACACCTGCCCTTCCAGTTCACTGGCGGCTTCGCTCTTCACTCCAACACAATCGGCCTCATGTACGTCCTCCAGGGAATCTACAACATGTTTGTCCAGCTCGTCGTCTTTCCCTACTCCGTCAACAGTATCGGTACATTCCGCACGTTTCGCTTTGTCCTATATACATACGCACTTCTCTACATCTTCACGCCATATCTAGTACTTTTGACAGGCCAAGCGGCACAGATCCTGGGTGTGAGCGTAATAGTTGCTCTGCATATCACGTATGCAAGTCTAGCGTATCCGTGCAGTGCGCTACTTCTGGCGAATTCCGCACCAAGTCTGATGGTCTTGGGAACGATTAATGGTGTTGCTGCTAGTGCGGCGGCGCTGTGTAGAGCTGGAGGGCCGACATTATCTGGGTTCTTACAAGGTTGGGGTCTGAAGCGAGGAAGTGCTGGAGCTGGATGGTGGAGTGGTGCAGTTGTTGCTGCACTAGGAGCGATTTTGGCGATATGGTTGCGAGATCCGAATTTGAAAGAGGAGGAAGGCGGGGTGGGCAAAGTTGGAAGAGACGATGCGGGAAGAAGGGAGAGCTTCAGTAGTGTCGAAGTGGGAATTACTGCTACGGATGCCCCTGTGAGTTCTTCTGAAGGAGCTGGGCTGGCTGGAGGGCGGACGTTGGTCGAGGATGAACAGATTGGCTTGCTTGCTGAACGTCAAAGGCAGGAGAGTTAGACCGCGGAAGGCACTGGGTTCTGTTACTGGCATATGCATGGAGAGGACCATTGGGTATTGTTACAGCATTGATAATATTTCTTGAGGCGTCTGGGATAGACTGTATGTTGATCATGTCGATCACATTTGAAACGCAGCCTTGTTACGTCTCTGACCTTGATAAGCCACACTCACCTCTTCCTCTATAGACTTCGGACGATACTTCTACTGAGCTCCTTCAATCGTTCTAGAAATATCGATACGCAACATTCATCGACTGCTATTCCGTTTCTATCCTTTATAAATTCGAACTTTCGCAAGAGTCAGAGCTAGACCAATTCACTACACCAACAATGTGCTTCAGAGAACCGAAGAGTCAAGGCGAGCTGATGTATGCTCCCAACAAACCAGTATCATTCGACTCGTCTCGTTCGTCTACAACTAAGGCTAGCTTTCCCCATTCTGCCAAAAGGCGAGGCGGTCGTCGACATCATAATAGTAGTACTGGTATTATTGCTGCTATCAGTGCTGGTACGTATTACGTGGTTCGTGTGTCTAAAAGAGCACAGAACATGCTGATGGTCAGACAGGAGCTTCTAGCGGTGGTGCTTGTGGAGGGGGCGGTTGTTGATTGTAATGATGATTGCATGTTACTGGTTTATATTGGACAGGAGCAAGGTTTCGAAGGGATCCTACCCCATCTCATATATCAGGGTGCGCGTATCCCCTCGATCATAATTAACACTATAGGCTCAATTATTTCCGTCGCTATATCTCACAGTTCTTCTTATAAGAATCTTCCTCGTGTCTAGGACGGTACTATAGCTTAGTTCGGGTTGTGGAGAGTACTGCCAGTACTTTTGATTTGGAACTGCTCGCACAGACACTGACTTCTGAGACGGGGTAGGATAAGCGCAGGAAGAAATGACGTGGTGTACGCTTCAGAGGGTCTCGCTGTTGGGATTCATGCTACGTCTCATTGGAGTCGGCTGGTGGTTTATTGTTTGATTGCGTTTTCATAGGAAGGTGTTGTAAGACGATGTCTTGTTTGATGTCAATCGGTCAATCAATCCTATTCTACAATTGAGTCTCCGTCTTTGACATATATAGGCGGCATGGTCACCTGTTAGGCTGCATATACGACAGGAAGACACAGTCCTGATAGTCCTGATGGCTTGAAGAAGTCATTTCAGCATTATATATAGCAACGCACTCTCGGTGATCTCACGCGAGATTCCCGAGTGGCACAATCACTTTAGCCGACGATCTTCATTGGACAACGTATCTTCTCACTTTTTCAAAACACATCAAAACACAAACTCCCACGCCTGAAAGCTCACTCTAATACGCTCGCTCGACAACTCTTCGACTTCGCTACTCACCAGACTACCACTCTCGATCTAGGTAAGCCTTTTTTGCAAGCAGAAGGGTTCAGGACAAGGGGCAAGCAGCGGGCAAGAACAGCACTCTGGACATCTGGGCCCTGGTGGCCTAAGGGAGGACCTCGGCGCTTCATTTCTGGATACCTGGCAATCAAGATTTCAAGATGGCGACAACTACAGAGAAGGTCACCGAAAAGGTATCAGAGGTCTTGCTTGGAACAACGGAAGAGCCTGGATTGAGCAAGGGTGATCGTGAGATCTTTCAGCACTTTGCCAAGAAGGATGAGAATGGTCAAGATTATCTGGATGAAGAACAATTCGTGAATGCCATTGCGCCATCAAGCGAGGACTACGTAAGTTGAGAAAACATGCAACTATAGTGGTATGAGACTCGAGTTGACTCACTTTCTGCCATAGCACAAGATCAATCGCTCCCAATATGCTATCCTCTTCCGAGTAGCCGATCGCAGCCAATCCGGCAAAGTCACATTACACGATTGGACGGCCTTTGACAGTATCTTACAAAAGCCTGATGCAGAATACGAGATTGCGTTCCGTCTTTTTGACACGACTGGCAAGGGCTATGTTAAGTTTGACGAGTTTAAGCGTATGTATGAACAGAACTCGTCAAGCAAATTACCTTTTGACTGGGACTCGGGGTGGGCTGCACTTTACATTGGCGGAGCAAGACACAGACATGACATGTCATACCATCAATTCGCCCAGATGATGCGTGGTATTCAAGGCGAAAGAATCCGGCAAGCATTTCACAAGTTCGACAAGGATGGTGATGGCTACATTGCACCCGAAGACTTTCAGACGATCATCATTGAGACCGCTGGACACAAGCTTTCTGACCACCTCCTTGACAACCTACACACAATCTGCAACATCGGACGCAGCAGCAGGATATCGTACGCCGATGTAAGAGCCTTCCAGAATGTTATTAGAGAGATGGATTTGGTTGAGTTGGTTATCAGAAATGCTACACAAAAGTCCAAAGATCAGAAGATTACACGTACAGACTTTCTGAATGAAGCAGCGCGCATAACTCGCTCTGTCATGTTCACACCTACAGAAGCCGACATCCTATTTCACTTTGCGGGTCTCGAAGAACCAACTGGTAGATTAAGCTTGGGTGACTTCTCCAAGGTCCTTGACGCATCATGGCAAAGCAAGTACGAATTCGATTCCAATGCTGCAAGCATGAATGCCTTCGCCGACGCTTCTGCAAAGACCTTTGCCTCTACTACAGGTTTTTTCCACGATGTGGCTCACTCGGCATATCACTTTGCGCTTGGTAGTGTTGCAGGAGCGTTTGGTGCTTTCATGGTCTACCCTATCGACTTAGTAAAGACGCGTATGCAGAACCAGCGAAGTTCCAGACCCGGCGAACGTCTCTACAACAACTCAATTGATTGTGCAAGGAAAGTCATCAGGAATGAAGGATTCCGTGGTTTGTACTCAGGTGTGCTCCCACAGCTTGTTGGTGTCGCGCCCGAAAAGGCCATCAAGCTTACCATGAACGATCTCGTGCGTGGTAAGTTTACAGATGCAAAGACTGGCGCTATTCCATACAGGTATGAGCTTCTCGCTGGTGGTACTGCTGGTGCATGTCAGGTCGTTTTCACGAACCCTCTCGAAATCGTCAAGATTCGACTGCAAATTCAAGGAGAGATGGCAAAGAGTGGTGCGGCACCAAAGAGATCTGCCATGTGGATCATCAAGAATCTTGGTCTCGTTGGTCTTTATAAGGGTGCTAGCGCCTGTCTCCTTCGTGACGGTAAGTCTTATAAATATTGCACTTCGCATTTAGTATATTCCATGCTAACAATCTACCAGTCCCATTCTCTGCCATTTACTTCCCTGCCTACAGTCATCTCAAGCGCGACTTCTTTGGCGAGTCACCACAGCACAAACTTGGCGTTCTTCAGCTTCTCACTGCTGGTGCGATTGCTGGTATGCCAGCTGCTTACTTGACCACTCCCTGCGACGTCATCAAAACTCGTCTTCAAGTCGAAGCCCGCAAAGGTGAGACATCGTACACTGGTCTCCGCCATGCAGCACGCACCATTTTCCAACAAGAAGGCTTCAAGGCATTCTTCAAGGGTGGTCCTGCACGCATCATGCGCTCGTCACCACAATTTGGTTTCACTCTCGCAGGGTACGAAGTTTTGCAGACTGCCTTCCCAATGCCTGGCAGCATAAAGGATGAAGGACTTGGTGGACCATTGGGTCATACTGAGCCTGAGGTTGGTCTCAATGAAGCAAAGGCACCATTACCGTATCTGAGGAGCAGGAATGCGATGAAGATCATTCTGGATTTGGATAAGAACTTTGGTAAGCCCCGGTTGCCAGAAGGGCAGAGTCTGCCAACGATTGGAGGATTGTTTGGCAAGTCGGCATAGGTATTGCATGGAATGAACGAAAAGAGGATGAATGTTATGGATTGAATGATGTGGAGGTGTCGCACAGCATTCGCAAGGCGTATGGCAGAGGGTCTTCCTCGATGAACATACAATATCAAACTTGGCAGCTACAATAGACTCTTTCGAACAGATACAGCTGAAGCAAAGTATCATACAGAACAGTCGCATACTAGTATGAGAGCGCTACCAAGTATGAGGTTCAGTGCCGACTGCCAAGTTGAAAACACCACTTCCGTCATAGACGCCGCCGTCCATGTGGAAACAACGTGTGGCCGACTTCATTATGTCGGGGACACGCGTCCACTTGAGAGGGTGGTTTGGAGAACAGCTCTACGAAAGTATACGCCTCGCGCTACTGCACGGGTTGTACAATAGAGTGTAAAGAGTACTGCAAGTAGTAAGCAGCTCGTGGTGTATCTCGTGATAATATAGCTGATAGGAGATCTACAGCTTGGAGGGTCACAACCGTCTTACCCGCGTGCCCGTTTTCTTCAAGAAGTCCCTCGTTTCTCGGTCCTGATTTCCTTCGTCTCCAATGATTAAAGAGTTGCTTGTCGACCTCGCAGTTGCGTTGAGGGAGCACGCGGCTCTACTCTGGTTTTCTCTCTTGCTAGGCCTCTGGACTGGACGGGCGATAAACTACATTTGGCCAAAAATAAGAGCAATCAGCTCATAATCAGCTCAGTCAAGGACCTCTCACGACATTCTATTTCCAGCTCGAGCACATGTAGAGGATTACACAGCGCGGTATTTGTTCCTATACGGCTTTCCCTTTTTCGGACTAGAACGAAAGCAGGACGGAGATCAACCTCACCTCGACAAAAAGAAGAATATCCAACAACACCACCACCACGACCATCAGTAAAGCAAAAGTCAGGACCGCGTTGCAGCAATAAAGTTACATTCGCAGCCTCAAGCCACGCAGAGCTTCGTCCAGGTTTTGAGTTGGTTCAACAATCTCGCAAAACTCTAAAAACCCACGGGCCAATCACCCCTCTTTTTTGTGCCCGGCGTGGTTGCCTACAACATTTCTAAGACGTCAACGACGACATTATTGTTGTTCTTCTGAGACATCCTAGCTTCAGCGCGTTCAACACCTCAATTGAGACCCTCATCATTTCGTTGCTGGTACCAGACATTCTCGCCTGTATTACGACCTGCCAAAAGCCACAGTCTCACCCGGCATACGCGCGCTCAACAGCTATCACACACGACTGCTTATCACTTCTGCTGCTCCAGACACGACTTGCTCGTCTGACACTACCACCATCACCACAGCACACACCTACGCCATCGCGGTCAACTATTGCGACACTTTACAGTAGTAAGCTTGTGCAAGGAAGGTAGGTGATTACTTCTCATCCTCTACGCGTGCGCAAACCAGCTGGGTCATGCAAGAGCCTCAATCGTCCGTGATTCAACAGCTTCTGCGCTTGATCAAATCTCGACGTCGTCAAGTGTTGCTCGAGCATTGTACCAAAATCTTGGAACGAAGATTTCAGATCTCACGACTATGCATGTATCGTGGTTCCATTTATACCACATCCTCATCCTCCTGGATCAACTTTAGGTCGATCCAGGCAACCCTGAGCATCCTGCAGTGTTGACAGCACATCTTCCGTCTCGGCTCTTTTTTCAACAGCTAGGACGTCCCTGGCGGAAAATGAATGCTACTGTTCTGTCGGATCTGCATCCGAGTGGCTCGGCCTGGTCTTCTTCAAAAATAACTGTATATCACCAGCCAGACATCTCCATGAGAGATACCTTTTGCTTCTATGACTATGTGAGAGGAGAAAGATAGACTACTGTGACGTTGTGTGTTATTGCATGTTCATCTTGAAGAATGTCTTTCACTGCATATATTACCTTTCAGATTACCGTGATTGCTGACTGGATTTCTCATAGATTAGCACCACACCTTCTTCGATAGCAGTACTGTATTCGTCGTTGAGTCACTGAAAAAAGGAACTTCTTATCTCCATCTACCAGCGAGCTTCTTCTTCTATTTAAACAAAATACGACCTTGAACGGCTCTGTGAGCAAGTACATACTGGCTATCGGGCACAACGAGATTTGAGTTAATTCCAGTATAGCGCTACTTACTGATACAGCATAATGAATGATGACATTGGTGTGTCGATGCCGCAGAACCCTGCTGGTTCTGATGTAACGAACACAAATATGAACTCCCTGAGCACTGTAGCATTAGCAACAGATGCACTCGCAAGAGCAGCAGGAGGTATGCAGCATATGCCAATGGGTGCTCCACAAATGCCCTCTATGCACGCTCGTCAAAACTCTGCCTCGGATATGGGTTATCCAGGTAGCAGAATGCAGATAGACACTCGACTAGGTGTGCATCAACAACAGTATATGACCTATGCTAGGCCGAGTATTACACAGTCGAACAGCTTCATGCAGATGCAATATCCTAGATATGATCCTGATCCTGACAAAAATCTGGCAACATCACCAACACTACACCAACACCTCATTGCACCTCACTCTATAGATCAAAACACACTTCCAGCATTCCAAGGAGAAGCGCCTGTTAGACGTCCGTCTTTGGCACTACAACCAAGCGCAACAAGCCTACCGTCAGTCCGAGATCTGATCGAAGTCGCAAATGATGCTCAACTCAGTTTCAGTCGAAGAACGTCTTCATACTCATCTGTGGGAGGAACAGACATGACACCATCTAGACGACAGTCTTCGAACTCTGTACCACAGAGTCCTCTACACTTCTCATCAGTTGCATATTCACCACCAAGTGTAGGCTCACACCGTCGTCAAGACAGCTTTCCATCCTTAGGACCAACGGAAACCTCCAGTTCAACCTACAACCCCCGTCGTGTACCCGCCAATACACATCGTATACCTCCATTTCATACAGCGCTGCAGTCATCGACCTCGAACGGTGGTACGAATTCCTCAAGCAGCATACCGAGTCTGCGCAGTCTTCCTAGCTTGACATCGCAAGGATCTTTCGAGACTAGCACAATCACGACGCCGCCACTTCTGTCACCTGACACACGACAGCTGCAATCGGACTTTGGCAAATCAGTAACTTCACATCCTCTATACCCATCTGTACCGATAAGTGGGAATTACAAATGTACTTATGAGGACTGCAAAGCTGCACCTTTCACGACACAGTATCTTCTGACGTATGTATACCTTTGCGAAACTCTCCTGGTCCATCTCCAGTGTCATGCTGACCCTTAACAAAAACAGATCCCACATGAACGTCCACTCCTCAGAACGACCTCACTACTGCCCCGTCAAAGGTTGCGAGCGTGGCGAAGGCGGTAAAGGATTCAAGCGCAAGAACGAAATGAAACGCCACGGCCTCGTTCACAATTCTCCTGGCTACGTTTGCCCGTTCTGTCCAGACAGAGAACATCGATATCCTCGACCAGATAATTTGCAGAGGTATGTTACTTCATCTTATCTCCCGAGCATAAGCGAACACAGTGCTGACGAGGTATTCCTTTCGCAGACATGTACGAATGCATCACGAAGATAAAGATAAGGATGATCCTCAGTTGCGTATGGTGCTTGAGCAGAGACCTGCTAGTAGTACGTCGACTGCACCTAGGGGGAGGAAAAGAAGGGTATCAAGTGTCATTGAGGAACAGTGAATGAAATGCTTTCACATCCAAGCGTCCTATCAATGACTCATAGCTTCTCGCTTCTTTGAATATTTTACAGCTCGATCACGGCAAGCAAGAATATTGAACTTTGCACCTGGGATGCTGGATGACCAACCGTTACTCCATGTTCATTGACACGCATTTCTACATTGCAAGACCTTGGAGTGCTCACCTGGCAAGGGCACATAATGAAGTGGAGATAATTAACCACGATTACTACCATTACTATCCGGACACACGCTCTAGCAATACCGACACCACAAACGATGGAACGCATAATGCATCCTGGTGAACTGAGGCTGACTGCTGGAGCAATGACATCCCAAAGTCAAATATCAGCCGTGCTCGCTTCAAGCACTATATTTATGCTACATCTGCCTAGATAAAACTAATTTATTTATTGAATTACCCAGTACGGCCTTGAATGATTGACTGCTTGGGCTACATATTGGTGCTTTTAGTGGAGAGCTGGTGATGCTTCCAGGTTTGTTTATCGCTATACTCGGCGCAATGAACACCGAGATTGCTTCATTTTCGTCCCGTCTTATCACATCTGACCTCATCTTTTGCAATATTGTCTCAGTATTACACCTGCGTCAATTAGGACTACCTAAACAGATCGGATCCTGTCGTTACTTACTCATAATATATCAATCATCCTGAGAGTCATACGATCTGTCACTACCACAATCACCGCGCTCGCAACGTCGTTTCATGCTTCGGATATAGCCGTCAGCACAAAGAGAAGGAGATACGGAGGTGAAGACGATCAGAGTCGTGCAGCGTAGTCAGCTGATCAAGCAAGAGCATGCAGCAAGCCTCGGGCACGCAAGAGAAATGGAATACGAAACATTTGAGTCAACGAATAGGCGGTGATATCATGTCAGCAGCTGCAGCAGGAGGGTGTGTATCGCCAATAATCACTGCAATAGACCGGTATACATCCAGTCCTTCTTCCCCTCCTCTTCCAATCCATGCTAATGTACCTCCCTCTCTCCCAGCGCCATCATCGAAAATGCCTCCAACCGAAACACCCTCGGCGAGTCTATAAAGAAATCCCTCCGCTCCATGGCCTTCACACCCCACATCTTCCTCACCTCCCGCCCATTCCTCCTCATCTTCACCCTCTACACCGGCACCTACCTCAGCGCAAACACCCTCGACACCATCACCTCCACCTTTCGCAACCGCTCCGCCTCCTCCACAACCTCCGGCACCTCCAAATTCGCCGCCACCTCCGCCGCAAACCTAAGTCTCTGTCTCTACAAAGACAGCCAGTTCACGCGCATGTTCGGCGCCGCTAAAGCGACAAAAGTGCCCGGAACGACGTATGCGCTATTCGCAGTCAGGGACATGCTGACAATCTTCGCCTCGTTCAACCTGCCACCGCTACTGGCGCCGATGATGCCCTTGTCGGAGGGCATGGAGAAGTATGTGAGTAAGATGAGCGCGGCGCAGTTTTTGGCGCCGGCGGCGGTGCAGGTTGCGAGCACGCCGTTGCATTTGCTCGGGTTGGATTTGTATAATAGGCCGAATGGGAAGGGGGAGGTGAGTGTTAAGAGTAGAGTTACGAAGGTGGTGAAGGATTGGGCGCCGAGTTGTGCGTTTAGGATTGCGAGGATTGTGCCGGCGTTTGGGGTGGGGGGCGTTGTTAATACGAATGTGAGGGGGAGGTTCTTGGGGAAGTTGGGGTGAGGTGGAGCGATGGAGGAGGAGTAAGGGAAGAAACACAAAACGATGCTATTTGTGGATGTGTTTCGGTCGCAGTTGGCAATGTATGGCGCTCGACGGCTGTGAATAGGATTATAGCCAGCATTCTCAAGGCGTAACTAGGGCATGGGATTTGCGTTCTTTGAGCGAGGCGTCTGGGTATGTGAGAATTCTTCTTTGGAGACAATTCTGGCGCTTGAAGTAATAATGAAGATGGACAATGGGTTTCCAGGGTGTTCGGTCATAGTCCTGGTCGCTTTCATCCTAATATTCGTAATCAAAATCTAGTACATGGTTAGTACCGAGCCGTCTCAGGTGTACTAGTGCTACCATACCATCTTTTGGTATATTGTTTTTGGTTTGGGTTGCCTCTCTTCACCCTTCGCATCGCAGAACGCCGCGCAACCCAACACGGCTCTCTTCTCTGTCTTGTATTACGATTCACAAGCGAAGCTCCCCGTGGTGGCAAGACACAATCGATCTTAGATCATCAGCTGTAAGGACTCTTTCGCACCGAGCTCTGTATAGGTTCCCAGCCAGTCGCGTATATATCTTCATCCTTTCAAGCTCTCATTGCTTCTGTCGTCATTACGGCGCCTTCCAATAGATATATCACATCGTCTCGTCTCCCGCTCTTGGCAAGAACATTGTATCCGCTCTCTGCCTTGAATTGATCCATATCAAGTTGATATCCCAAGGTCAACCTGCATCGATTACAATAGAAGAAATATCTCTTCTCGATGCCCTCATCACTGCGAATGAGTATAGGTGCCAGGGAACAGGAAACAGAGGTGCCAACCAGTTGTGTTATCGAGTCTGTTTCGAGAATTTGCTCATCCTCGACACTAGCATTTGTTTCATCTCCAGTGAGTGCGGCTTCTTGACGTGGAGAAAGGCTAGGATTGGGGAGGATGATAGAACGATCGAGTTGACGATGGTGATTGAAAGGGCATGTGGTCGCGAGGACGAGATTGGTACATATACAGTGGTACGTCTGTATGGAAGTCGTCATGTTGCAGTCGACTAGTCAGTTGGAAGCTGAAACCAAACCGAAACATGAGAAGAGCTTGTTTACGTTTCAGGGGCCGGCTTCACATGCCAATGCTTTTTTTGGGCTCGGGGGACTCGATGATCGACCTTTTTGTTCAATGGCGTCGTTATTGATGAAGCTCTGTGGTATATGTGTGTTTGATGTCTGATATTCTGAGACTGCTGCATCTCTTTCTCGTTTCACCATGGCGCGTCTGTCACGCACGGCCTTCCTGGCTGTCGCGGTTGTGTTTCACATTGTGAGTATGGAAGAACAGTATGGCCAACAGCAAGCTCTAACAGCTTGCGCTAGATCTATGTCTTCAGCATCTTCGACATCTACTTTGTCAGTCCCATCGTGAGTGGCATGCGACCATTTCGAGTAGAATCACATCCCGCTCCGGCACAGCGACTAGTGCTCTTCGTTGGTAGGGCCAAGAGAAAGCCATTCTCTATCCTTCCCTGCTGAACTAACACCAATCTACAGGCGACGGTCTACGAGCAGACAAAGCCTTCCAGTCATTTCCAGATCCTTCACCTTCCGCTACAAACACCACCGACTCCCTTACTCCACGTCCGCTTGCTCCTTTCATCCGGTCTCGTGTCCTCTCCCACGGCACCTTTGGCGTCTCCCACACTCGCGTTCCTACTGAATCAAGACCAGGCCATGTCGCGCTCATCGCCGGTCTTTACGAAGATGTTTCCGCGGTCACAACTGGTTGGAAGCTCAACCCAGTCAACTTCGACAGCGTCTTCAATCGCAGCAGACATACCTGGTCATGGGGTAGTCCAGACATTCTACCAATGTTCAAAGAAGGCGCAGTTCCGGGCCGTGTTGACGCCGATACATATCCACCAGAATATGAAGACTTCTCTGCAGACGCGCTTGAGCTGGATCTATGGGTGTTTGAGCACGTTAAAGCGATGTTTGCAGAAGCCAAGGTGAATAAGACGTTGGATGAAGAACTCCGCAAGGACAAGAATGTGTTTTTTCTGCATTTGCTTGGGGTTGATACAACTGGCCATCAGTATAGACCTTATTCGAAGGAGTATCTGCATAATATACAGGTGGTTGATAAAGGAGTGCAAGAGATTACGGAGTTGATTGGAGACTTCTATGACGATGGCAAGACTGCCTTTGTGTTTACGGCTGATCATGGGATGAGTGATTGGGGAAGTCATGGTGATGGTCATCCGGACAACACAAGGACGCCGCTTGTGGTATGGGGCGCTGGTGCAGCAAAGCCAGTAATAAGCAAGAGTGGAATTGCTGCAGGACATGAAGATGGGTTCTCTTCTGATTGGGGATTTGATAATGTACAAAGGAACGATGTTGCGCAGGCTGACATTGCTACACTGATGGCCTATCTGGTTGGACTAGAATACCCCGTCAACTCTGTTGGCGAATTACCACTTGCGTACCTTGCAGCTACGCCTACAGAACAGGTGGATGCTCTTGCGGTGAACGCCGAGGAGATACTGGAGATGTACAGGATCAAGGAGGAGCAGAAGAAGTCCACGGAAATCCGATACAAACCATTTGCGCCTCTAGGCGATTCAGAACATTCACCACAGCACAGACTAGAGGAGATCAAAGCTTTGTCTGCGGAAGGCCAACACGAAGAAGCTATTGCTAAATGTAACGAATTGATTCAGCTTGGTATCGAGGGTTTACGATATCTACAGACATATGACTGGCTATTTCTGAGGACGCTGGTCACGTTGGGATACTTAGGCTGGATGGGATACGCCATCTCGACAGCGATTGATATGCACGTCCTACACGGTACAGTCGAGCCCACCAGAACAACATCGAGCATCATGTTCTTCTCCGCCATATTGGTTGCACTGTATTCGGCGCTTTTCATGCAGAAGTCTTCCTGGACGTATTATGGATACGCCATCTTTCCCGTCATGTTCTGGGAAGAAATCTGGGCGAAAAGAGGCGCAGTGAGGCAAGGAAGTGTCGTTTTGTTTGGCCATTTGCAATCTCCAGGCGACTTTTCTGTTCTGGCGATGAAAGTTGTTGCATCATTGGCGTTACTTGAGGGTCTTGTATGTTACTCTGATGGCAGAAGTTACTCACAAAGATTATACTGATATGGCTTTTTGCAGGTACAAAGTTATTTCCATCGCGAGATTTATACAATCTGCTATCTTGCCGCGATATCGTGGCCTTGTTTCTATGGACAAAAGTTTGTTTCGGATAATCTCGTGCTAATTATTCAATGGGGAGTTTGTTGCGCTACTATGAGTCTCTTTACATTGTTGGCTGCAATTAAGGTAGAGAGCATTACTTTAATGTTTGTATAGCCACTTTCGTTTCGCGGACTCGGTCGGCTAACATATTTTCCAGTTTAATTGGTGGGCTGTTAATGTTTGGCGTCGGTCTTTTGTATCTCGTCTCGGAGCGAAGCATTATCAAACCTGCAAAAGTGTCAAAGGATGATCTTGAAAAGGTTTCGAATGATGGGCTGTCAAGGACGATTCTTGGTGCTCAGGTATGTCTGGACTTACGCTATTGTTATAATCAGTATTTAATCACCGTTTCTAGGTGGGCTTAGTAGCACTTGCCATGCTCGTCACGCGCTCGAGTGTCTCGTCACTGCAAGCACGGCAAGGTCTTCCTCTTGGTGCACAAGTGACAGGATGGATTGTACTAAGTCAGTAATACAACGAACTTTCAGGGCGGCACCATGCTAACAACTTCCTAGTACTATCACTTGTACTGCCCTTCTTACACAGTCTCCAGCCGAACAGTCACTATCTACACCGCTTAGTGATTATCTTCCTAACCTTTGCACCCCTCTTCATCATTCTCACAATTTCCTACGAAGGACTCTTCTATTTCTTCTTCTCACTTACAGTTCTTACCTGGGTCCGACTCGAGAACCGGATACATTTGCTTGAAATACAGAAAGAAAAGTATCAAGCATCACAACAACATAATACAACACCTCTATCAAATGGCACGAAAACACAACAAACAGCATCAGCCAGCACTTCATCAACATCAACATCGAACAACACACACAACAAATCCACCACCACAACCATACAACAACACCGCAGCCTCACCCTCTCCTCCCTCCGCACCTCCCTCTTCTTCCTCTTCCTCCTGCAATCCGCCTTCTTCTCCACCGGCAACATCGCCTCCATCTCCTCCTTCAGCCTCGACGCCGTCTACCGTCTAATCCCCGTCTTCGACCCCTTCAGCCAAGGCGCGCTCCTTCTCTTCAAGCTGCTGACACCCTTCATCCTCATCTCCGCCAACCTAGCGCTACTCAACCGACGCCTGGGCATGGCGCGCAGCGCACTGTTTATGCTTGTGAGCGCGCTGGGCGAAGTCATGGTGATTGGCTTTTTCTGGCGCGTTAGGGATGAGGGCAGTTGGTTGGATATTGGGACGAGTATAAGCCATTTTGGAATTGCGAGTTTGTTGGGGGTGTTTGTGAGTGTGCTTGAGTTGGGGGGCGAGTGGCTTGTTGGTGGGGTTGTGTTTGGGGAGGAGGAGGATGGGAGGGAGGGCGTTGTTGGTGTTGGGGGTGTTGTTAGTGATGGATGATTTTAGACAGAGGAGGGGCAGGGAAAGAAAGAGTAGTAGTTTGATGAGTAGGCTGATTGAGTGAGTGAGTGAATGAGTATTGGAGAGGCAAGCTTGGACCGGACAGGTATTCGTGCTCATTCTAACACTATATACAGCGAGGCATCGTCGTCAAATTGAAGCAAGCAAAGATCTTCTATTGTAGATTATCAGCCGAGCAGCAAAAATGTAAGAATCTTTATGAAATCTTTTCCCATACCTTTTCGCCAGGTCATGTTTACAGCGCCTCACATGGTTTCACAATTACATGATCGGGTGTAGCGAGGACCGTCCGGTGACTAGGAAGGTTTTGGTTGACATACAAAGATGTTGGGGTTGGACGGGACTATTGCAGGAATGGTAGAGAGCGAAGAATTGGATCTGGTTGGACGAGAATGTTGGATTAATAAAGTCAAGTGCGAGGCTACTTTGTGGTAGGTAGAACACAGAGCTTGGAGGATAAGTTACACAGACAGCAAAGAACGGCACAGAGCAAAGACATGACTACAGCATTGGCAACCCATCGACGCCTATGTGAAAGATCCGTTCTCTGGTAAGAACGCCAGCCAGGATCTCTGGCATACACCAGAACACCGGGCGTCTCACGTCACGGATGACTGGTAGGTGAGACTTCTCAATCCAAAAGCGAAGAGCGAGCTGAGAAATGCCTTTTTCGAAACATGTGTGAGTGATGTTGATATGTGACAGCAGTCGACGCATTTGGATATGATAGGCAGATGCTCACCACCAGGTATATCCAAAAGCCTAAGAAGTGGAGGTGGCCTTCATATCAGATAAAGCTAGGAATATAGAGTACTGATGCTTTGCCGCCGAAAGGTACCTCAATCACGTCAAACAACGCCACACGTTGGTCGACAAGCCAGCCCTGGTCATGCGTGTAATGAGAAGAAAGACGAAAGTGCGAATGCCATAATGACCTCTATGGAGGCCGAACCAAAGCATGCCAAGCCAAACCAAAACTAGTGGTGAGGTTCTGCTGCCATCATAGAATCGCCTGAAAAGATGTTTCAATGAGCATGTTACATGCAGATTGCACTCGATGCTGGTATTGTATCATTAAGAACTGTGTGGTTTAAAATGTTTCGGCACAAGTCACAGAAGAGCGTTCTATTCCTCTCCAATTGTATACTCGAGATTGTCGGTTGCGTCAGGGTCATCTCGAGATTGTACGAGGATAAAGTCCCTCCCTCCCACGACTCTCGGTAAGATACAGATGTACGACAGGCAGAGCTATAATTCATGGATGTTACTGTTCCTGGGCTGGTTGTCGCTGTTCCCATCAATGCTGCTATACAACTCCGACATCAGGAAGTCGGAGTCCTGCCAACCCGAAGACCAGAGCCAATCGTAAGCGGAAGGGTACAGATCCAGCTGAGACGGTGGTAGTCGTGAGAAAAAGCACGCGCTGATTAGCACGCACTATGGCGTGAAAATAGGAGAATTTTTGTCTGAGCTGTTGACAGTGTGGAGTAGGCAGATATTGTAGCGCTTGTCACGAGTGATTCTTTGCATTTTACATTTTCACATCTCACTCTTCACCTTTTTATTTTTTGTGTTGTGCTCTTGATGTCTTATGCTTCACAACTCACTATTCACCTCATACTTTTTGAATCTCACATTTATATCTTTGACTCTTCGATTTTCACTCTTCTTCACATTTCACACACACAAAGCGAAAGGAAGGTTCAAATGATATTGTGATGAAATTCAAGTTGTTAGAAAAACTCCAAAGAGACCCGACCTCCCGCACCCAACCTTGTCATAAGCATGAACCCAACCCAGAATCACCTCGTCTCACAGACTGTTCATAAAACTCAAGCATGAGCTGCGCCCTTCTGGCCGGTCACGGGGCAGACAGCCTCCTGGGCAGCACCGTTCATGCTGGGATGTTCAACAACCTACATACACGATTGCCATTAGTCTTCTCCACCTACACGCGTGCTACAGAACAACATACCTTTCCCTTATGATGCTTAAGAGTCGCCTTTGTAACAGGACATACCGCACCATCCGCACTAGCCTCGGTGCTAGGATGATCGGGAGGCAACACAGTTGTCACAGGCCCTACGACGGGGCACACTTGCTCATCAAGCTGCTGTGCCTGTTGATCCTTGCTCAGGTTCTTGAGTGCCGGGCAAGCGGAAGCATCAGGGTAAACTTTCATGTCGCTGCCCGGGACGGACTCGTTGTTGATGGTGTTTTCGGAGGAAAAGGGGACGCTGGGGTGAGCGTGGAGGTTGGCGTGGTGGTCGGTGGAAGCGTTGGTGATTGGGCATATTTGGCCGGGCTTGGAGATGTCGAAGGTGGGGTGGGAGGGGGGGAGGTAGGTGTTGGTTGTGCCGACTACGGGGCAGACGTTGGCGAAGGTCGTCATTGTGGTGTTATTGAAATGGTAGTGGTGTAAGTGGGAGATGTTGTTGATGGAGAAAGGATTGAGAGAGAGAGGGCAGGAGGAGGTGAGGGGAGGTTGATAAGCTAGCTAAACCTTATCCCCGCAGTTGTAAATCAGTGCGTTTTGATTGGTCATCCCCTGTAGATTACCGGACACCAAAACCGCTCACCAAAATCTGAGACATCATCTGAAACAAATGTGACACAAGGGATCGTTGTGACGAAAAAGCGACCCAGCGTTGATGTATACTATAGACACTGCATCGGGAACAATCTCCATTGAAGTGTTTCCAAGAATAAGTTTTCAACAAGTTCTGTGACGGTGTGAGGTGTAATTTGCAGGCTGTAAATACCCTGTTAAGGTCGAGAGTGAGATACAAATTACAACTACAAGCACACGGTGGTTATGTGATTGACACGATCAGTCGACCAACTGATGATTGATATCTCGTCTGCCCAAGATGAGCGCAGCACAGATGAAATTAATTGACGGAATCAAGGAAGCAAATTTCCTGGGATGGTTCGACGTCTCCGGAGGAAAGCTCGATCCACGATGCCACCTCACATCTATTGAAGGCATGGGTCGTGGCATGCTTGCTGAAGCAGACATCAAAGAAGGCGAAGTTCTATTCGTCATACCACGAAAATCGCTGCTCAACCTTCAGACTACTGGTCTAACCGATGTGATCCGAAATATAGGTGGGAAGCAAGCCATGAAAAGCTGGTCAAAATTGCAAAACGAAGGATGGGTTCCACTGATTGTGGCGATGTTATGGGAAGACTATCATTCAAGTATGCCTTTAGACCGCCTTCAAGGTTCTCTGGAGACTTGGGGACCATACTTCGACCTAATGCCAAAGGTATTCTTCACGCCTATGTTTTGGCCTCAGGAAGACCTCGATCATCTCAAAGGAACATCGATCGAAGATAAACTAGGAAAAGAAGATGCTGAAGCTACTTATTACGAAAAGGTGCTTCCGTTTGTTCAGTCATTTCCAAAGGTGTTTGGAGGTGTAGAAAATAACGCAAGAGAGATCAGAGATTATTTCTCACTAGAACGGTATCACATGATGGCCTCAAGAATATTGAGCCGTAGCTTCCATGTGAAGAGACAGCTGAATGTTGCAGGACGCGCTACACACCATAACAATGACAAGAAAGAAGATGAAGAGGATGAAGAGGAGCACGAGGACGTAAGAGACATCAGCATGGTTCCAATGGCCGACATGCTCAATGCGCGGTCTAATAGTGACAACGCTCGCCTCTTCTATTACAAAAGGATCATCAAAATGCGAGCCACGAAGGACATCTCTGCTGGGGAGCAGATATTCAACACATATGCAGATCCACCCAATTCCGACCTTCTTCGTCGCTACGGACATGTGGATGAACCGAACGAGCATGACATTGTCGAGCTTGACGCTAGCTTGATATGCCACGACGAAGAGCGATTGCAATGGGCTTGCGAGACCTTTGACATCGATGAAGTCTTCTCTATGAGTCTGCCATTCGAGGTGGATGATGGCATGATTGTGCTTGCAAAGATCGCCTTAATGTCACAAGAGCAGTATACGAAAGCTGTGGAGCAAGAGAAATGCCCCAGCCCACGACTAGACCCAGCTACCACCGGAGAAGCTGTGTGTCAGATGATTATCGAAGGAATCACAGAACGACTGAAGCAGTATCCAGATTTGAAAGCAACCAACGACAATCAACGACGAGCTGAAGTTGTGCGACTGGGCGAGAAGAACATACTCGAGCAGTACAAAACTGGGTTTCAAGAGCTACTAGTGAGATTGAAGGACGAAAGGAAGCCTTCGCAACCAGTGGCGAAGAAGCAAAAGAGGTAATACAGAAATAGCCACTTTCAAAAGACACTCGCCTGCGCTTCACGGAGACCGAAGGAATAAGCGACAAGTCACGAAGTCTTTACGTGGTGCATCTGAACATGTGGCGATGTGCAGGGACGAAAAATAGGTCGTCGACTTCTCCACCAAGCTGCAAGCAATCCTTCGTCTCCATTCGACAATGCCTGCCTCGGCTACGCTAAACATGCACGATTTAGCATGATTATCAACGTGAGTCAAGTGGCTCAAACTATGCATTTGCAGTTCGAAGCCTGCCATGTCACATGCCTTTTGCAAAAGCTTCTGCACCTAGCTTGCAGGAACAAAAGGCTATCTCGCAGTGAACATCATCGTTAGAGCTGAAACTCTGTCGAGGCTGAAGATGAAAGAGGTATCACAGGCTGCCGTATAGGGCAGGTCCCAAATCGACGTCGTCCTCTTGCTCCATCTCTTCTGCACTCGCGATATTGCTCGAAGGAAGTTCACCACAATCACATCCATCTCGAGGTCGGTAATGATCGCGTGCCAACTTGCCAGGTGAGGAATATTTGTCCGCTTAGATGCTCGAGACCGTTATGTTGACGCCACTGACAAGCTCCGATCTGTTTCAAGTTGCGGAATGACATCCTCCGCTGAGGGGAAATCACTTTATCCAGAACACTACTGCACGAAGTATTCGACTAAAGATCCACCATTCGTAGTCTCCTGATGTCAACCCCACGAGTGAGACGCCAAAGATGCTGCAGCATGGTTCTTAGTGTGATGTCCTGATCATCAGTGTTCCTGCGGCTAAAGGCTTGATCATGACATACCTGATTTTCTGCAACGAAACCAAGCTACTTCAAGCTAGTCTATGCAGTAAGGCGTCCACCTAGGCAGTAAATAGTACAATGTAGAGGTCCACACGACATGGGGTACCCCTCACCCTGCAACCCCATTGCCACGTCTCTTTTGCTCTAGATCACTGTCTTCTTCGGCTAGAGGGAAGTCAAACATGCCGTCCAGCTTCCTGAGCAGGTCTATAAGTACACAGACGATCGCCCATCCCTACCTATCCCAGAACATCACGAGCATCACTCACTTTCTTTCTTTCTTTCAAATCATACAAGAAGCATGGTTCGCTCCACAATCGCAGCTGTCGCTGCTGCTGTCTCCATCGTCTCTGCCCAGCACATTGGCACTCGCGACAACCACCCTCGTCTCACCACGCAGCAGTGCTCCAGCCGTGGAGGCTGCCATGATCTCCAGACTTCCGTCGTCCTCGATGCACTCAACCACCCCATTCATCTCGCCAACGGTACTGCTTGCACCGCCTCAAGCGGAGACAACTGCATTATCGATGCTGTAAACTACACTGCTGCAGGTGTCTACACCTCAGGTAGTTCAGTATGTCTAGATCTTCCAGCATTTAATTAGCGACAGGTCTAACCAATGTTATCAGATGACTCTGCACATGTACATGAACGAGAGCGGCAAGATCAACGTCCCCGTCTCCCCTCGTGTATATCTGCTCGACCCAAGTGGTCAGGACTACGAGACTCTCAAGCTCCTAAATCAGGAGTTCACCTTCACGGTCGATGTTTCCAACTTGCCTTGTGGCATGAACGGTGCTCTCTACCTCACCTCCATGGAGCCAGATGGTGGACGTAGCGCCGTGAACCCCGCCGGCGCTGCCATGGGAACTGGATATTGCGATGCACAATGCCCGAAGAGTACGCATTTTGTCCATCTTATTTGTGCACCATATTGCGACGACTGATATTGTCTCAAAGGTTCCTTCATCAACGGCGCCCCTAATGCTGGAAACTACGGTGCTTGTTGTGCGGAGATGGATATTTGGGAAGCCAACGTAGCCGCCGAACAAACCACACCTCATCCAGCTTTGAAGGAAGGATTGTTCCAGTGCAACGGAACCGACTGTCTGAACACCAACATGGGCGGACTCACAGACGAATGGGGATGGTGCGTCATCATTCCCTCTTCCTTCCGCAATTCCCACAAAAGATCGAAAGCTAACAAATGGCAACGAAACAGTGGTTTCAACAGCTACAAAGGCTCCCCCGACTTCTACGCACCCGGAGGTGTCGTAGACACCAGCCAGCCCTTCGAAGTCGTGACCCAATTCCTGACCACCACCAACACATCTTCCGGCACGCTCAACGAGATCCGCCGCATCTACGTGCAAAACGGCAAGGTCATCGCCAACAACCGCATCCCCTACGGCAACAACATGACCACCGACTCCATCAACCCAGCTTACTGTAACGCCACCGCCTCGACTTTCGTAGAGGGTGGCGGATTTCCTCAAATGAGCGAGAATCTCGCTTATGGCATGACGTTGATTTTCTCGGTGTGGAATGACCAAGGTGGTAACATGACCTGGTTGGACACTGGAGCGTCAGGTCCCTGCAACGCCATTGAGAGCGGACCTTCAGTTATCGTTGCTGAGGACCCTACTACCTCTGTTACCTTTTCTAACATTCGTTGGGGAGATATCAACTCCACATACGGTGGAAACAACAACAACAACAACGGACATGGACCTGGTAATGGTGGGGGCTGGTCTTGGGGTTGGGGTAAGATGTGGGGAGGAGGCCCGGCTTGGGGGAAGGGCAAGGGATGGTGGTAAAGAGGGAACAGTGGGTGCTTAGGACTTGGTGAAAACGTGGCAAGGTGGTGGTGTTTGCAACGATAATCTTCGCTCCAATCAGCTCGCACGCACGGTATCAATAGTACAGTGCAATACATTAATCTACCTATTCTCTACTAAACGACTTGTTCATAGATCAAGATCTCTTCACACGGCTATCTCTGAATACTGTATAACCGTCGATCAGGCGCATGATTGATCCTATATGATGATAGCGTCTTCGTGTGGAGGTTTCATTCTCATACTGTACTATGAAACCCATGTCAATACTTGGAGTATCCTTCACTCAACCAGCTGATTAAACCTCGGGTATGGACACACCACATTGCTCAACCCCTCCCGCTCTCGTCGTCGGTCAAGCATTATTACAGGAGAGAAAAGCTGATCATAATCGAAGGATCGGGTCAAACATCGAGATAGGAGAATAAAGGCAACGTATAGCTCAGTGAGCAGCAAAGCTCATCATATGTGTCAATATGTACGCGCTATCTACTCTGCGCCTCCTCGGCTATTCCTTCTTGCGCACAGGACAAGATATATACAACCTCGATCCTCCACTGCTCATCCTCTCAAGTCCTCCTCTTTCTTGACCTGATCAAACCCTTGTAGTTTCAATAAGCAGCAGCAAAGAGCGAAGAGAGAGACAAGCATATTAGTCAATCCTCCTTGTTTGTCGACCAAGACAAGAGCGGTCGTGCCATCTCAGTAGTAATAGCATACCAGTGAAGCCTTTCCTTTCCTCACCAGCCACCCTTGCTATATATCCTGCCACTCTAAGCCCATTTACCCAGCAAGGCCATCAGGAAGCAACCCAACAACACGCAACAGGACATAAAAGCCAATCGCTTGCCATCCTTAGTGCGGTTGGGATCAAAGAGAAAGTCGCGTGCCAACAGCTCCACCAAACCAGTATAGATCAAGATACCAGCACTCAGCGAATCCAAAATACCACTCACCACATTCGCCGTGTAGCTGCCAGCGTTATATTGCGTCCTGACACCCAAACCAACAGCAATGGCAATCGGCGTCGTCAATCCGTACGCAATTACGAGTACCCATGGCATCCATTTCAGTCGACGTGGGAATGGGATAGCGGATAGTCTTGCACCAATACCAAGACCTTCGAATGACTGATGGAAGACGAGGACAGGATAGAGTGTTGAAAATTCATCACCAGCAGATCCGAGAGCAAGACCGATGATGACCGAGTGGAAGATGACGCCGAATTCGAGGACGAGAAAGGCGGCGATTTGGGTACGGAATGCATTTTCGATGACCACGCTTGAGGTCTCGGAGTCGGCGTCGTCGGCATATATGTCTGCCTCTTTCTTCGACACATAGCCTGCATTGCTAGTAGCACGGTTACTGCGGCGTGATTGTGCGAGCGCAAGATCGTTGTTGTGGTTGTGGCTGTGGTTGGCTTCGGAGTCGCCGTTGGCGTGTTCGTGCATGGGAGCGAGAGTGCCGGGGTTTCCGGCGTTGTCTGCTGTGATCATTGCCTCGACATTCATTTCGCCTTCATGGTTGAGACCGTATTTGTTCTCGACATAGCGTTCAGCGGCAAAGTCGACGAAGAAGGTGATGACGCAGGAAGCGAGGGCGAGGGCGGGAACCCATGAATACGATGCCCAGCCTCCAGTCATGCCAACGCAGGTTTGAGGTCCAATTTCAGAGTAGGCTGGGTCGAGAAGACTAGAAAGGTATGTTAGATAGATTTTGTGTTGGAGGATTGTAAAAAGCTCAAAGACGCGGTCGACGGTGATATCAAGAGGTGATGCATGAGAATGAGTCTGCAATACTTACTGAATGAAACCTGTTGCGATGATGACACCAGTCCCAAAATATCTGGCGAATAAATAGACGTAGACTGGGATCTTGAATCTGCGAATCCTTGTTGCAACCACAGGAAAGGCAGTCGCGCAAGTAGAGATGATCATGATGACAAAGAGGGCTGAGATGCGTGCGCCTGTTCATGTGGTTAGAGTGTGTGGTAGTTTTCGGTGGAGTTATTGTCACCCACCAAGAGCTCCATTGTACTCGTTGGTACCAGCTTGCAAGAAACAAGTAACGAGACGTGTGAGATCGTCGTCACCCTGCGCAGCGGAGAGGTTGAAGTTGCTGAAGTCGGGCATGCCAGGAGAGCCAGCAGAGATGCCATTGACATCTGTCGACGAGGTTCCAGTGGTGTCTGACATGATGACTGGCAGACGTGATGAATGGGACCAAAGTACGATGTGTAATGGTAGAAATTGTGCGATAAAGTGATCTTAGAGATGCAGTCAAGCAAATTCAAGCACGAGACAAGACGAGACAAGGTTTTTAAGCAAGCAAGTAAAGGGAGAGAATTGTTCGTCCGTATGCGTTGAGAGGCCGTTGACGCCCATTGGGTAGTGAAATGAGTACCGTGAGGGATTGAGGCTTACTTCGAGTCGATCTTGCTTTTTGACCATCAAGGTCCTCAGCGGCTAATTGTTGGAGAAACCCCTCGTAGCCAATCAAAGGCTCGCAATTGCGTCGACCTCGAATTATCACTGCAGAAAAGAACAGGACCATCAACCGATGATTTCATCTTTCCGTCGATGTCTTGTCAGTCTCGGCCAATCCTTCGCGCTTGCTATCATATCGTGCCACGCCGGAGCGTCTGATCGTGAGAGCTTGATTTGAAAACAACATACGTCCAGGGTATCTCTAAATTGACAAAGCTTCTTAAACGCCAGCCATGTACAGGGCATGAGATCATGGTTGAATTTCAAGGCAGATTTGCAGACTTACAGACCTCATCATCATTTTACTGGCTCGGTCTTGTGTCGTCTGCTCGATGTGATAACGGATCATGCTTCAGAGTCAGCACCTACGCCTCTCAACAACACTATCGTGTCTCCACTCTTGACGTTTGCGCCAGTCGACCCAAGCTTCTCTCCAAAGCCGAGCAACCGACCACCTTCAACCCAAAACACTCTCAGTCGATCTTCTTCCTTGTCGACACGATTGTTCACATTTCGAACTGACAGTGTCTGCGCTGCTGCATCGAGTACTCTCCCAACAACCCAATCACCATTGTAGAATGCGTCAGTACGAGGCACCTTTGCTCCAGCTGATCCTTCACGACCTTCTGCAACAGCTTCGACGTGAAGGTAGATCCGTGACGCAGCAGGTATTTTTGCGTCACCCTTTGCACTTTTCTTTAATGTGTTAAGTGCGACCAGGCTGGCTGACTGTGTACTCTTCTTGCTGGAAGTGAAAGGAGAGACGATTCTAGAAAGCTGTGACATGGGAGGTGCAGCGGCTTTTGTCGTTGTCGTCCGTGCTGTACTGTTATTCGCAGCGGCTGGCGACGTGGCAGCAGCTTTCTTTGCGGCTCCCCAAGCTCTGAGCTTTGCCATGGCATCGTTAAGTCCACTTCTTTCATTCTGGCCAATTCCAAGTGGTGTCAATTTTGCGCAGTCATGATCTTCTTTCATCCGGTGCTTCAAACAATACGTCCTCCTACATGTCGGGCAGTCGATGCCTGGTACTAGCGGTGTATTGACCAGGGTCTTGCATTTCGTTTCTGAGCATTGCGATTCATGTGAAAGGATGTGTGGTTTTGGTGCTGATGGAGCGCTTGATATCTGTAAACGTGCTGCTCGTGCTCTTGCCCATTTCCCAGCCTCAGAACACTGGTGTGAGGTCTCTGTCCGGTGCTCTAGACAAAACGTGCCACGACAAGATTCACAGCGAAAAGGTAAGAAGTCCAGCATGCGACAGTATTGCATCTGGCAGTGGCTTCCTATCGCGTCGACGTCACCTGTAGCTGCCATGGCTGTATAGTTTTCTTCTGGTAGAGGTTCTGTCGTTGAAGAAGACATCTTGGGCAAGGGGCAAGTCTTGTTAATGTACTGGCAAGCAATAGAAGGTGACAGATAGACGTAGGCTGTTTGCTCGTGATTGATTAGATAATGGCTTCTTGGAAGGTGGCAAATGCTAATGAATGCATTCTAGATCACAGCATGACTGCAGATCCTTTCTAGCAGCTCAATCACAATCAGGTCACGTCCCTAGAGACTTTGATCGTCTTCTTCATGCCCTGATGATGATGATGTTGCGTGCTCAAGGTGAAGGCGGAATTGGAAGATGTCTTAGAGCACGGGCCATTATGCCAAGCTTCTCCACAAACAAGGATCGTCCTTTGTTTACATCTGACCCAAAACCATTCACTTGCGCCGGACAACATAGTACACCATACATCTCGAAATACCTCTCAGATTACTGCCATTCCTGCTAATACTCATGGCATCAACTGAGAACGCGCCTGCCAAGCGTCGACCCGGGCGACCCAAGAGCAATGCAACAACAACAACAACAACAACAACAACAACAACCAAACGCGCTCCATCAGTATTAGGCACCAAAGCAGCAGGCGTCAAAAAATCCACCACTAGCAAGAGACAACCTTTAGACGAGATCACGAACAAAAGAAGCAACAGTGACGACGAAGACATGGACGACGATTTCGATATTCTGTCAGACGATAGAGGCTTTTCAGATGGCGCAATGACAATATTACCAAAACCCGCGCAGAAACAGATTGTGTCTCCAATTACTACAAATCACTCCGCAAAAGAGGACGAGGAGGCTCAGAAACCTCGTGGGCGACGAGGCAGACCACGAACAATCAAGCAAGAGATACCAGAAACCCAGCCGGAACCAGAAGTCATCAGCGCATCATCAAACTTTGGACAAGCAGCAGCAACTACAACTACGCGAAGAGGCAGACCAGCAAAACGCGAAATGATTCCAGAAACGCAACCAGAGCCAATGGTAGTAGAAGAGTCTGAACCACCGTCTACAGAACCAGCTATGATTGAAGAGCCAGTACTTAAAGCAGCGAAACGACAAACTAGTAGAGTGCCTTCCCTGACGAGGCAGCGCCAACCATCTGCATCGCGAGGACGCCAACCGTCTATTTCGCGCAGACGAGATATAAGTGGATCTAGACCGGAAAGAGGAGGCACTGATGTGACTCTCAGCAGGAAAGTTGGTGACTTGACCAAGAAATTGGAACTACTTGAGCTCAAATACGAAAACCTACACACTGTTGGCGTGCGTGAGGCAGAAAGCAACTTTGATAAGTTGAAGAATCAGACCGAACTCAAGTCCAAAGGTGAGACTAGAAGCAGTGTATAATTCTATATCGCGAATACTGACCATGTTCCAGCTGCGGATAATCTCATCATTTCCCTTCGTGCAGAGCTGGCTGCAGAACGTCAGAGGAGTAGCGAAGCTGAGCAGCTCCGCAAGGATCTGCAAGCACTGAGAAAGAATGCAGAATCCAGCCAGGCAGACAAAAAGACCTTACAAACTCAACTCAACGAAGCCAAGAACGAAGCAAAGAGTCTCCAAGCAAAACTTGCTGCAGCTAGATCATCTTCCGCCGACGCCGGTGCAAGCAAAGTCCCAAGCAGTGCAATCAAGCAGAACGGCGGACGTACTATCCTTGTCGGCGCCGCTGAAGGTGCCAAAGAGGCACAAAAGCGTCTGCTCAAGGAGGAACTATACCGCGATTTGACTGGATTGCTTGTAATGGATGTCAAACGTAGAGAAACCGAGGACGGCGAAGAAGACGTCTTCGATTGTATCCAAACAGGCAGGAATGGCTGTAAGTCTTGAAGTTGACATATCAGAACGCCACATGCTGACAAACACTAGCACTCCACTTCCACCTCGCCGTCGCAGTCCCTGGAACCAGTAACACAGCAAAGACACCATCAGCAAGCAACAACACAGGAGCACCATCCTTCGACGACACAGAGTTCCAATACGAGCCCAAGCTCAACAACGAGCGTGATCGCGACTTGTTCGACATCCTACCAGATTACCTCACCGAAGATATCTGCTTCCCCAGAAGCAACGCGGCCAAGTTTTATGCGCGTGTTGTGGATTGTCTAACTAAGAAGGTGGAGGTGGTAGAGGAGGATGAAGAGATGGAAGAGGTGACGACAGTGAAGGAGGATTAGATTAGGTTGGACAAGGAGATGGGTTTTGGCATTTTTTTTCAGAGTGGGTTGCTGTAGCTGAATTGGTTGGAGCTGCGGATTTTTGATACCCTGGCATGTTGGTGCATGGGAGGGTACGGTGTTTTTATTTCAACTATTAGAGAAATACGAATATTTGGTTTTGTTGCAATTGATCGCTAGTCTTTCTTCACGTCCCTTTTCTAGCTCGTCCTTTTTCCCCTTGGAAACGATCAATCTACAACACACGCTTTACCCTCAGTCGCCTACCTCTCTCTGACCAGCAGAACTTGGTTCCTGGTCCTGCAATTGATGTCGGAAAACTCTGTATAAATGATGGTGCTTCCTGCAATTGTTGGCATCAGGTCAAAATCACCAAACCAAAAAAAACGCAGCACATCCTAGCAAAAGAAAGAGTACTAGGGGTCTTTGTAACAAGCGTCGGAACTATTAGCGGTAGTCGGACTCATATAGTGGACAGAGATTGCCAGAGTAGCGGTTGGATCCGCTTGACATTGTTTGTGGATGAAGGATGCTTTTCGTTGTAGATGTGTGATGAAATTGATTTTAGTTTAGTATTATGAGGGCAGTGAGGAGTAATAGTTGGTTGGTCCTACCTGCTTACATGTACCGCCACATTGATGAAAGGAATGACGCGGCCGTGGCATGTCGAGGCTGTGCGTATGATTAGCATTATAAGGACTGCATGGTTCGTTGCACAACTTGTTAGAAGAAATCTTGATGAAACCTTTCGCTTTACCACTCATAATTTGGTTGATTCATTAATACATGTGAGGCAGTCAGGAGGGGAAGGTGCTAATAAGCTATAAGCTTCGGCCTAAGCTCTTTCCAAGAACTTATAAAGGATAAAGGAATGGCGAGTCAACCTAAGAAGAGGTGATGAAGGGAAGTGAGTGATCTTAGACGTGAAAAGGTTATCAGAAAATCATATAAATTCTGCATCAAGGTCGTTAGAATTCGTTCTGAAGCCTGTCGTTGCGCGTCATCACATTCATTCTGTCCTCATTTCATTATTTTCCATTAACCTACTCATTACTACGTCTGCCTGTTGTGATCTTTGACGAGATAGGACCCCTTTCTCAAACACTACCTCTCTTCATAGCCCACCGTTTTGCATGAGTGCTCGCAGCTCCAGATGTCTCTGCTTCATTAGGATAGTACTGTAATTGAAACATTAGCACAAGTCTTGCCATAAGAAAGTAATACACAACAGCTGATGACGTACGAAAGCAGCAACTGCAATGATAATATAGACAAGTACACACAAAGCTCCTTCGAGGTAGTTACTTTTGCCTAACAAAGAGATCACATTAGCATCCTCTATTCTCTTGCCTATGAAGGCCTTCAAATCAAAACTTACCGTCTCTCAAGAAGTTTCCTGCAACCAGAATAGCCAGGATGAGTACAATGGCTTCAAAGCCACGGAAAGACAGATCCATGCCAATGACATGATTACCAGAATGATCAAAAGTAGCTAGACCCCAACCGACAATGACCGCAATCGACGAGTTGAGCAAGGCTGTCTGGACACTTGCACCGAGAATGTGCGACAAGGCCATATTGACCGCGTTATCCCACGCCTCGTCGATAGCCGTCAGGTGCTCAGCTACCTTTTCGACGAGAGGGACAAGGATCAGACCCATGAACATGTCGCTGACGCCGCGTTCCTCCACGATATATTCGATCTCGGTAACAAGGAACACTGCCACCATTGCCACACATGCGAGAGCAATGAGAAGTGCAAGGAACGACTCAGTGAGAGTGAGCTTCTTCTTGGCCAAGTCGCGTTCACGGTCAAGGTCGTTTTCTTCATCCTGCTCAAGGACTTCGGCGATGAGGTTGTGGTGCGTCGACATCTGAAAGTAGACATAGACTGCGTAGGCAATGATAAGGAGGATCGAGGTGGCGCGGCTGATAGCAGTGACTCTAGCAGTAAATTCTGGAGCGACTTCTGTGCTTTGAGTACCTCCGGAGGAGCCAGTCGTTTCTGGTACGATCGAGGCGAAAGCTGCTGGGACAACGAGACCCACTGTTGGATGTAATCAGTACGAGAAGCTATGCTCAGAATAATATTGAACTTACTGCCTGCAACCAGCATCAAACCAGATCCCACTTCACTCACTGATTCGTGAAATACTTGCTCACGATGCCTAATGCCTCCAGCGATAAAGCACAGTCCCATGCACAAAAGCAGATTCGCAAGGATACTACCCAAGATTGCTGCTCGTACGACGGCTAAAGTCTATTAGAATGCCGTTTCGCCTGCCTGGTTTCCGATACTCACGGATGTTCTGGTCGCCTCGAACAACGAGGACAGTGAAGAGGATGATCTCGACAAGCGAGCCAAGAGTGGTTTCCATGATTACGCCAAGCACTTTGGGCATCTTCCTCGCCAGTTCCTGGCCTGCAAAACCGATGGTGTTTGCAGCGGGGACCATGGCTATGTAGTTGAGAATGAAGATCAGGAGGTGGTGGTTCGGAAGTGCAAAATGCTAGATTGGTCTGTTAGCTCTTCTCACTCTTATTTTACTGTCCTGCTTCCTCAACGTCCAAGACTCACCACAGCAATTGCAGCAGGCACAACCGGCCACAAAACATTCACCATCCTCGACACATGATTACTGCTCATCCAGCAAACATGCAAAAAGTGAAATGGGTGAAATCCTGTCCTTCCACTCTCACCATCCTCATGAATCTTGTTCCAACGTCGAGGTCGGTTGCTATTGTCAGGTGTGATGCCTTTGTTGAGGTCTTCTTTGCCAGAACTGCTGGGCTGAGGTGAACGTTCGGAGGGGGGCTTGGGTTCAGTATTGTACTCGGTGTTGTAATTCGGTCCGCGTTGTCCATGGGAGCCGAAGCCATTCTGGACGTTGTTCTGGTGGTAGGACATGGTGAACGAATGGGTGGGTCGACAAGCAGGACAAGAGCTTGGAGGGAGGGTTGGCAGAATCTTAGGGAGAGGAAAGAGGAGAGACGAAACGCTTTGTTGCCAATGTCAGCTCGGCTACGCGGCGCAGGATCTACTTGCAAGTTCACGTACACGTCACGTTGTTGTATTGCTCTAGAGGATCGAGTGTTGAGCGTCTTAGGTCTCGGATAAACGACAGAGGAGAAGTAGAGCTAGGAGGTCATCTCGCGAAAGTGGGCGCAGCTTGTATGACGGCCAAGATAAAAACAACTTGTTTCAGCTGCAAGTAATCTAGAACGCTTGGCCCTTGTCATTTGGCGCTCTTGGCAAATTCAATTGGCACAGCACGTTCCGCTTGGCTTTTTCATGTTCACGTAGCGAGCCTTAGGCAATAATGGTGGGAGAGGTAGGAAGGAAGATGGAGGAGATGATGACTGTTGTTCCGTCTGGGGAAGTTGCACTTCGGCGTTGTTTACCATCACAAAGACCGACTAGTGCTTGCCACGAGCGGAGCTAGGGCCGGGAGATCTCCCACTACTCCACGAATACCTTACATAACCATGACCAAATTGCAGTCACGACGCAGAAGCAGAAGAACCAAGTGTGAATGTTCAAATTTTGTCCATTGTATAACGAGCTTCTCAATAGCTGAGAGCAAAAGTGCTTACTACCTATGATACAAAAGAAGCGAATTATGAGCTCGAATCCAGGCTCAAAAGAAAAATTATATGAAACTGCAAGACGCTCTGGATGCAAAAGACCGTCTACGCAGTCATAATGTGTGAGAAGAAAAGTGTAAGAAGAATCCAGGGGTATAATTCGTCATCGTCATCATCAATGCCATCCCAAACTGTTATCCGCGTTGAAAGGCGCGGATATGCCTGCCTCCCTGACACTCCTGTGTGCATTGCTGCTGCCTCCACTTCCTCTCGAAAACCATGTGTCAACGTTCGGTCGTGGTTGACGTGCCACTTCGCTCATGTAAGGTTGCGGTTGTGGTTGTGATTGCGGCAGATCGGTGTTGCTACCAGCATTGCTACCATACCAAGCGCCAGCAAGTGCGGGTCCTTCTTGCACCGAAGATGACCTTCGGTGAGATCGCTTGTTTCTTCTGTAGCGGTGGGCAATGTAGAACATGGCAGCACCATAAGCAGCAGCACCTGCAACAACACCAGCACCAACAGCGGCGCTGGACTTGCGTACGGTAGACTGGAGAACAACGCTGTCACTGAGAGGAGCAGCATTCGCCGTTGCACCAGGACCCATACCACTGGCAGTGGCTGAGGAACCTGCTTGACCTGCTAGACCGGATCCAGCAAGGATAGGAATCATCGGGTTGATAAGGCTCATCAATGTCTTGGTGCTGTCGTTGGGGTTGTTGTAGATGTTGGAGCTAGCAGTGTTGAGAGCAGCTGACAGGGCATCGACCTGTTCGGCAGGAACGAAAGCCATAGCCAAGGTGGTGATGTAACCCAAAGTGGCGCTGGTGTCGTAAGGTTGCAAAGAGTGCATAGTGACATTGGACAAGTCAATGCCTAAGCCCCAAGCAATACCCATGGGAAGATAGTGGAAAACCTGCTCAGAAGCAGCAGCATTGTTGGCAACGAAACCATAGTTCAACCCATAGTTGAACCCGATCTGAATCAGAGTCGTGTTACCAGGCTTAGATGAAAGCCCACCAGGAGGCTGAATGACTTGTGGCATCGAGGTTGGGATACCTGAGCTGACGGTGGAAAGAGTTGATGTCGGGGCAAAGGTGAATGGTGTCGAGGTAGATGTCTGCACCATGATTGACGTTGGAACAGTCTGTATTGTTTCTGTATCAGTACCAGTCGGGGCGATCGAGACTGGTGCAAGAGAAGAAGATGATGTCGAGGATGGAGCATCTGATGGCGTGATGCTGACTGGAGTTGTGATGACCGCAGGACTACTGGCAGGTGTAGCAGTCAAAATATCCGAAGTTATCGTTGGCGTGGCTGTAGGTTCTGTAGCAGTGTCACTGGTAATAGGGACTGGCACGACAGCGGTGGTGTTGCTCGATTCTGCAATTGAGGAGATTGAGGATGCGGAAACAGCTGGAACAGCGGTCGTCTCAAGAGCAGAGCTCGTTGAAGATGCTACTTCACTTGCGGCAGTGCTCGCTGCTTCAGAAATGACTGAGAGTTCCGAGGCTGCTGTCGTGGATAAGACAGGAACAACCGCAGTGCTGTTGGTGGACGAGGCAAGACTGGCAGCAGAGCTGGCGTCAGTCAAGGTAGTTGACTCTGAAGCAAGAACCGCGCTGGACGTGATAGCAGGACTAGGCGACATAGCAGTTACAGACACGGAGCTGGTCGTCTCGGAGCTCGTGGCGGCTATCTCTGTACCCGAGACGCTAGACGAGCTTGTGACTGACAACGAAGACGACACAATCACCGTTGGCTCTGTTGATGCCGCGGTGGAATCAGTGACGGATGATGCTGGTGCTGCGGAGCTGGAGGCAATCGAGCTGGTAGCAACAACGACCGTGGAGTCAGTGAAGGAGGATGCCGGTGCTGCTGAGCTGGAGGCAAGCGAGCTTGTCGTAGTGACATCCGTGGAGACGGGCACCAAGCTATCAGTTGACGATACTGCCGAAGCCACGTCCGTTACTGAAGAGCTTGAGACAACATCAGTGGAGAGAACGCTACTCGTCTGAGCGGTGATGATCGACGAGGAAACCACAATAATAGTGCCAGTAGAAGAGCTGGTAGCAGACGGGAGTGTCTCCGATGTAGCTGTAATGATGATATCTGAGCTCGATGTAGCAGAAGGCAGAATGCTGCCATCTGTGCTCGTCGAAAGCACAGACGTCGCACTAGCAATGATGCTAGACTCCACAGAGGCGACGGACGACAAGACATCCGTGGCAGAAGCTGAAGACAACGTGGAGAGCACACTAGGTTCGACGGAGAGAATGGATGACAGGATTGATGTGACAGCTGTGGGCTGAGCTGTGGGCTGAGCAGTGGAGAGGATCGAGGTGACATCCGAGGCCAAACTGGACTCTACTGATGCAATTGAGGACAAAACTGACGAAGGGAGAGCTGTGATGTCCGTGGCTGATGTTGTGCTAGATGCAAGGGTGTCCACAGGTATTGAAGTGCCAATAATTGTAACGTCTGAGAAGCTGGATGTCACAGATGAGAGCACAGCTATAGGCGTAGATGTAGCCGAAAGCGTCAAGTCTAGCACGCTTGAACTGGGAAGTACTGAGATCTCGGAGAGAATGGATGATACAGGGACGGACACCACGATAGTTGAGCTGGTAGGCACAGGGATATCCGTGATTTCAGACAATACTGAGGTGAGAGCTGACGTAGGTAAAATGGTGATATCAATCACACTTGAGCTAGGCTGTGCAGAGATCTCTGACAAGATGGACGAGATTGGCACAGGAATGACGACAGCTGTTGAAGTTGAGGCAATAACATCCGAGGTAATCTCCACAAGTCCAGAGGTTGCAGATGCATCCACAGATGTTTCTGCTACATCACTGGTCGTGGTAGCACCAGGGACATCGGCAGAGGTTGGGATGACTGAAATGTCAATCAGGCTCGATGTCTGAGTGGGTACCAGAAGGTCGGACGTGACGATAGCCAAGCTCGATGTCGTGATGATGGGGATATCCACAGTAGTCGAAGTCGCTGGCAATGTGCTTGAGACAGGCTCAATTGTAACCTCAACCGAGCTTGATGCTGGAGTAACAACTACAGCCTCGGATGTGACTGGAAAGCTTGAGGTGGGCACGATGGTAATGTCGAGCAAGCTTGAAGTAGGAGTAGGCACCTCGATCTCGGAAGTGACGGCGGTTACAGTGGGCAACAAATCAGAAGTTGCTGGGAGAACACTCGTCGCAATGGGCAAGTCTGCAGTCGTAGTTGCAGCGATGCTTGACAAAGCGCTAGCAAGTGAAGAGGCTGCAGAGGCAGCATCGCCGGATGTAACCCCAGTGGCGGCACTGCTCAGAATGGATTGTAGGCTTGAGATCTGAGACGCAATGGAAGCAGCACTGCTTTGAGTTAGCACTGAAGTTGCAACGATAGGAACGTCGGTAACCACAGCAGATGAGGTCGTAATCTCTGCAAGGAGGTCAGAAGTCGTAGATGCTGGGACAGGGACAGAGACCTCGCTTGTTGATGTTGCGTCAGCCAAGACAGGTGTCGATGTTGCTTCAAGTACACTGGAAGTCGATGACGCCTCGGAAGAAGTAGAGGTCGACGATGCTTCAAGGGCCACTGATGTCGATGTCAAATCTGGCAGGACTGAGGACGAAGTCACTTCAACAATCGCAGAAGTTGACGTGACTTCAGGCAGGACTGAGGAAGTTGTGATCTCAGGCAAAACCGACGTCGAGGTAACCTCGGGTACGACAGATGACGCACTCAATGAAGGCAAGTCAGTCTCTGAAGGTATGCTGGAAGTAGTCGCATCAGGAACAACGACAGAAGCACTGGTGGTTGGTACATCAAGAACAGACGATGTGACAGGCTCCAGTATGATTGTTGATGAGCTCGACACGTCAGGTGAGACTGAAGAGACTGTAGTAGGTTCTGCAACCACAACGATCGTGCTTGACGCCTCAATGCTTGTGATTGGTGGAGCTACTGTGGTGCTTGCATTAGACGCCTGAGCTTGGAGTGAGGAAACTGCACTAGCGATGGAGGACAGTTGAGAGAGCTGAGAAGCAACAGAGCTTGCACTGGCCTCATCTGCCGGAGTTGAGCTCGATGTCGCGACCACAGCAGCCTCAGTAGTGGCTGGAGCAGTGGTGTTGGCATTTGAGCTCGATGTCGCAAGGACAGCGACGTCAGTAGTGATTGAGGCAGTGGCGCTAACAATTGAGCTCGATGTTGCGACCACAGGGACCTCAGTAGTGGCTGGGGCAGTAGCGTTGACAACGAATCCGGCACTCGACAAGATGGATGAGAGCGAAGACTGTGCCGCAACTGAAGCAAAATCGGTGGATGATAGAGTCTCGGAGGTGATGAGAACAACAGTTGAAGAAGGTCCCGTGGAAGTAGTTGCCTCAGCAGACACAGATGTTGGTACTGTAGAAGTCGTGTTGTAGATGCTTGAGACTGCACTAGATGCAGCAGACGCAATTGATGAGAAGGCAGAAGTAGCATTATAGGTGCTTTGAGCGGCCTGTGCAGACTTTGCGGAGGCGATTTCTGACGATGCTGATAACAATACAGAGCTAAAGGCAGAAGATTGCGATGGCACAGAAGTCGTAGTGTTGGCTGCTGGAGTAGATGTGGCTACAACAAAAGAAGTGCTCGAATCGGCATCGGATGAAGTCGACGTGACATTGCCAACCAGTATCGCAATTGGTGGTGGTGCAAAAGCTGAGCTGCTCGATATTTCTTCGGTACTGTTCATTGACGAAGCAATTGCTACTGTAGACATAACTGGTGGTGGTGTAGGACTTGACGTGCTTGGTGTTTCTTCAGTACTGTTCGCTGGGGGAGCAGTTGGTATCGTAAATATAACGGAGCTCGAGGTCGTCAATGCTGGAGATTCTAGCGATGTGGTTGAAGAACCGAATAGCGAATCCCAAAACGAATTGAACGAGGGCGTCGAAGTGGTCATAGCGTCTGTTGTACTGAGTGGTGCTGCAACTGCTGTACTTATGCTACTGCTACCTGTCGTCGTGGAAGTGCCATTGGGCGATGTGGATAAAGTCTCAAAAACAGTTTCGTCTACTGTCACTGTACTTTGCTCCACTGTAGTCGAGGAGCGTGGCCTAGCTGGTGGAGGTGATGGCGGAGCAGACGAAGCATCTTCCGGATTAGTAGATCTGGACTCATATGTCCTTGAAGAGGTTGTTGTGTTTCTGAAATTAGATGCCACATCTCGAGGAAGACGACCAGCGTCCCGGATAGGAGGGTATTTCAGCGCATTTGCCGTTGGTGCCAGAATGGACGCCAAGGCCAGCGTGGCCGTCCATGCAGGAATGGAGCTCTTCATTATGAAAAGTGTGTATTATGAAAAGTGTGAAAAAGTGAAAGAAAGCGAGTGTGGATTGTGAGTTGGAAATCCGAGTGAGAGAAACCTGGCGAGGTATGTGTTAGTCTCCAGAATGATGGCGGGCACAAGCTAAGTGTGTGTGCGTACTCGGAGAAGGAACAGCTGTAAAGTGAAGTGTTCCTGTTGTTCTATTCTCTTTCTATAATGTTGTCGTCCTTCTGATGACTTGACTTGGTCTAGATTATTGTTCTCTTGCTGAATTAGGTAGAAGTCCTCGCAGAACCAGATCCTGTTCGTAATATGATTCTTCTGTTCCTCCAGTAATTCAAGATGTCTTCCGGGTGCGCGTTGTCAAGGTCGTGACGGTCGGTCGTCCTACAGAAGCAACTTGCTGGTATTCGTCGATAGCTTTGGTCGAAAGCTATGAAGATCTGTTTTGAAGGTCCAGAGATGGGACGAGATGACACTCTTAACTCAAATTCGTCGCAATGGAAAGTATTCGCTTGGGGCCACGCGAAACTGGATCGGACGAACAAACGACGATCACCTATGGGGTTTAAGGTCAACCTTCGGCGAGCTAATGAGTGACTAGAGTCCGTCAACTAGCTTGACGATACTCTGAAAATAACAGCTCCAGAAAGAGGTCGTGGCAAGGTGTTGTCGGTGTGTCGGCGGCGGTGAGGATGGAAGGGAGAGGAGGGAGACACAAAGACCAGACGAACGATTCAAGGGATTTGTGGAGGAAAACCGCCCCAAAATAGACTTGGCCCAAATGGGAACTAGACGCAGATTTGGGTGGCGCTATGTACCACGTTTGGTAGACCGCGACAATTTCGACAAGGATCAGCGTGTCGTCTTTCCCTCTTTCTCTCATTCCAAGCTTGTGCATCAAGAACGCCAACGCCTCACACACGAAACAACCTTCATTCCTCGTATGCTGAAACACTCTGTTGTGGCCAGAAAGTGCAGCAATGCCAACGCTTGTCCGACGTGTCGCTTCTGCGCAATTGGTGAGATAGTCATGCATTAGTCAAGCCACGGCGTAGCGGAAATTAGACTGTGGCAGGCGACAAACCATGGTGCTATGATTTTACCCCTGCGTCACCGTCTATACCCCCAACGTCGTCGACATCTTAATATCGTGTGGAGGAAAAGGCAAAAACAGCAAACAGGTACTGTTAATGTTGATCTCACGTTCTGGCCATGCTTTGGGTGATCCATCATGACATGGGAAGCAGAGCACAGAACGGGGTGCAACAACTCGTGTCTCATCGCTCGATAAAGGCAATTCATGCCTCGCCGGCTCACAATCCTTGTTCACTCAGCAAGGACGTGTTTACCCATCCATTGATGCCGCACGGTAAGCTTGGCCTAATCTGCCCTAGAATTGATTTGTCTTTTTCGCGTCTCATGCAGATCACAATTGGCTAGTCCGCGTCCTCCGGCGAGATTTCGTATTTCTACTAAAGGACTAGGTGATCCTTGTTTGTTCGTGAGGAGATTTTTTCGCACAACATTCCGGGCTGTACTCTTGTGAGGCAAAAGCACGTCGGTTGCCGTCGAAACGATGCTGCGTCAGACCTCGTATTCACGAGGCTCAAGGCCAGTGGCGTGCGCGCGAGCTCAGCTAGCAAGCGTGGTGGCGTGTGATGGACGGCCATGAATTGTTTCTCTTCGTGCTTGAACATGGGGTGTGTAAGTCTACGAGTTTGTGGACAAAGTATTGGCAATATCAACAGGTCTAAGAATTCGAGATTTACTACATGTTGAGCTTTGATAACCATGGAGCAACTTTGATGTGAAGCATAATCGTACGACGTGACGGTAAGTCTCGCATATTATGCATTTTTGCATTGGGTGTGACTTTGGATACCCTGCATGATCCGGCTGTGGGACGCTGGTATATGTTGATATGTTCTGATTCTACAGTATAGCACGCGGCGTACATGAGAGCAAAGTTCTTTTGGAATTCTCGACAACCAACAACAAGAAGTATACTTGACTTATTCACATTACCCATAACCCTAGACAGGCGCCATCTCCCTCCGCATTGTTTGGAGAAGACGTGCCTTCTCATTCTGCAAGATCACCACATCCCTCCGCATCTGGTCCACCAACAGCTCCAATGCAAATCTGTTGTTCACCAAGTCCTCCTCGATCTGTATGGCTTCAATAGCACGCACTTTCCAATCGCGATAACGTCTACAGCTCTTCATTTCGGCCAAGCTGCCCCTTGAAGTCTCATTGGACTCTTGAAGAGCTTGTCGATGTTGTGCCATGTTGGTACATGCTTTGAACTCATATTCGTTGATCACTTCTGTGAAGACACCAAGCTGTGACTCACACAGCATCAAGTGATAGGTGATCTCATTAATCTGGTCATCAAGCTGTTGCTCTTGTAAGATTAGCGAGTGGTGCTCTTCCGATGATAATGACCATTGCGCCTGAAGTAGTGCTGGTTGTGCATTTCCTGTGCTCAGAAAGGCGGACTGAGAATAGTCCATCGACTGAGCATAACCTGGCTGAGAATGTCCTGTCTGACTGTGTCCTTGCGGGACAATTCCTGGCTGAGCATGGGCCGGATGAGGAGGGACTAGTCGAAGAGTGTTATTCATTTGACGTCTTATAAAAAAATGCTGCTGATGGGCTAGTTGACCTTGTACTTGTTGCGCATGGACTTGTTGAGCGTGGACTTGTTGAGCATAGTCTGGCTGAGCATGTACTGGCTGAGCATGTACTGGCTGAGCATGTACTGGCTGAACCTGAGTGAGCTGAGCTTGTGCTGGCTGAGCATGAACTGGTTGAGCGTTGACTGGCTGATCGTGGGCTGGCGTAAATTGCGATGGTTGATGTTGAGCTGGCTCAGGTCGTGCTGGTCGAGCGGATGGTGCTGAATATGATGATACGGATGGGGTGTGTGATGGTAGTGCCGACTGTGATTGTAGCATTCGTAGGGTTGGGCTAAGCGACCGAATCAATGCCCGAACCGCATGACCTGTCTGAATTGGAGTAGGATCGGGAGGAACAGTAGGTAGCTGTCTTGGTGTTGATTGAAAAGGTTGTGGGCATAGTGCTGGCTGTGCTTGTGGCAGTTGCGGTGGTGCTGATGGAGGTAGAGCTTGAATTGTTGATCGAAGAGCGGACTCTGGTTGTATTTGGTCAACATTCGATGTGTCAGAGAGAAGACCCGACATGTCAAAGAAAGGATTCGACATGTTAGGCGAACCTGGGTTGAGGTGAGTGCCCTGACGAAATGTATTGCTATAGTGTGTCAAGGATTTACCACTCTTGCAGTCTTCTTTTGTGGGATTAACGAGGTGAATGTCGAAACAATACTCCACGTATTGTAAAGTCTACCGAACTCACCCGTCCTGGTCTTGTCGTCAGTTGAAGACCAGTAACGAAGCATGCGTATGCTGGATGAGTCGGATTCATGCCACTCCTTTATTTCATTTGAGTATTCAGTTGCATGATGTCTACGAGAGAATGAACCTCGAACACACGAATTTCAGCGCTGGCCCTTCCGGCCACGCTAGTCATATCATAAAGTCACATCTTGAGGTAAGCACGATGGGTATCACTTCATTTTAGGAAGTCACAGAAGTTGCGCTGTGGAGAGTGCCAGTAGACCTTTTAGATTTCAAGAATGTATTAGACCATAAATATCATTTGAGGAAGAGCCTGGGATATTACAGAAGGGGCATAAGGTGAGTTAGCCCGAAGAAAGTTAGGGTGCCCTTCACAGCACTGGCGTACCAATTTTGACGACAAAGTGATTGGACGATGGAGATTCCAGCTCTTTGAAATCTGAAACAAGGCGGAGTCGGTCCGGAGGTGGGGTGAGTCGTCATATCCAATACATCCCGCCGTCCCCTCGTCAACACGCCTTCATACAGCATCTTCTGCACTCAATCAGATCGCCCACGATGCAGTCTGGCATATCAGGTATACCTGTCTAAACTGCGACCTTTGTTCGCCATCAAGCTAACACAACAAAGCCTCCTCGGACCTCCAATCCGCATTTAAAACCCTCCTCTCCTCTTCCTCACAACGTGGTCTTCTCGCAAGCATCTCCACTTCCCCTGAAGAATTGACTGCACTTGAATCCATACAATCTACCTCTTCAGATTTTTCGCAAGATCTATCGAATCTAGCACCACATATCAAGGAGAATGTTGCGTTATACGTGATACTGAAACTAGGAGATGCGGGAGCAAGAGCAGGAGGTGATGTAGGTGGGAACTGCGTTGCTATTACATATGTACCAGACAAAGCACCAGTGAGGCAGAAGATGCTGTTTGCGAGTTCTAGATTGACGTTGGTGAGAGAGCTGGGTATGTTGTTCTCACTTCAGTCGATTGGAAACACCACCCACCGTCCCCAAGAGACCATCACCGCTAACGCTAGACTCTTTCAGGAACTGAACACTTCCCCGAAACCCTTTTTGCAACCCTCCCTTCCGAGCTCACAGCCAGTGGTTGGGCAAAACACCAAGCTCACACAGCCCTCGATGCTCCCTTGACCCGTGAAGAGCAAGATCTAGCCGTATTACGTGAGCAAGAAGCAACTGTAAGCCGTGGAACAACCACTCGCCACGGCCACAACAGTGGCGCAAGCAGTGTCGCCCTACCACTCGACAGCACCGCACGAGAGGCACTCGAGCAACTAGCCTCAGGCCAGAACAGTGTAGTCGTGTTAAGCATTGACATCCCACGAGAAACACTAGTGCTGAATAAGACAGCACCATCAGGGACATCAGCGAGCGAGCTATCAAGTCTAATCACGTCCGATGCACCACGATATACCTTCTTCTCGTATGAAGCAGGGAAGACACTCTTTATTTATACGTGTCCGTCGACGAGCTACAAGATCAAGGAGCGGATGTTGTACGCCGCGTCAAAAAACAGTGTGGTGAATATCACAGCGAAAGAGGTGGGTTTGAAAGTGGATAAGAAGATGGAGGCGGGTGGGCCGGAGGATGTAGATGTCAAGGCAGTGGAAGAGGCGTGTGGCATTAGTGGTAATCAAGGTGGAAGCGGGACTGCTACGCCGACGACAGGGGCGATGGGTTCGAATGGGAGGGGCTTTGCCAGGCCGAAAAGGCCGGGAAGAGGTTGAGTGATTATGATACAGAGAGCGTGTCTGAGGTTTCAGCTCCTAACTTATTGCATGTCTGTCTGCTTCATTGGACGAAGCCGCTTCCGCTGCAATCAGCCTGGCTTTGATTGTTTGGTGGTCACTGAGAATAGTCTGCTGACCTTGCAGGACTTGTTGTAACAAGGGCGGCCATATTCTTGGATCCATCTGCTTTGTACTTGCGACTATTGGTTGCTGATTTTGGAGATCATGAGATAGGTGGCGTAGGAGCAAAAGTGTGTAGTCCGCTGGATACATGTATGTATAGACCCAGTCTGATTAGTAGTTCAGTATATAACCCTAACCATCTGATCCACTTTTACTTTTCCGCCGAGAAGCTCACTTCAAGTCAACCGCATTTGCATTGCGCATTGAAGAACGACTTCCTCTCTCACATTCAGTTACAATCATGAACGCCGCTCGCCTCGCCAGAACCGCTCTCAGGGCCTCCGTCATTGCCCGCCCGGCTGTACAGCGTCGTGGCTACGCTGATGTTGCCTCCGACAAGATCCAGCTCTCCCTGACACTCCCTCACCAAGTATGTCTAGCAATGCAAAGAAAGGTAGTATTGAGAAGGATGTTCGTAATACTGACATTCCACAATTAGTCTGTTTTCAAGTCAACGGACTGGTACGTCTAACACAGCCTCGATGAAGAAAGAAGATATAGCAATGCCCGACTATTGCGATCAGAACAAGCACAAGATATAAACACGACGAAGAGCTTAAGCTAATACTATTGCTATTCGCAAAGTGTCCAAGTCAACATCCCTGCTGAGTCAGGAGAGATGGGTGTCCTTGCCAACCACGTTCCCTCGATTGAGCAACTCCGACCTGGATTGATTGAAGTGATTGAGGAGGCTGGTGGTAGCAAGCAGTTCTTCCGTACGTCACGCCGAGCCGGAACGCACGATCGGAGCAAGAGAATAGCAGAAGGATAGAACAAAATGCTGATGTGTTGGGTTGCACTAGTTTCTGGAGGTTTCGCTGTCGTTCAGCCTGGGTCAAAGCTCAGCATAAACGCCGTGGAAGGATACGCTCTTGAGGACTTCAGCGCCGAGGTTTGTTCTGGACAGATCATACGGAGACATGCGCCGAAGTGCTGACGGAACTACAGGCTGTGAGGAACCAGATTGCAGAGGCGCAGAAAGTCGCTAGTGGTGGAGGAAGTGAGGTAGATCGTGCTGAGGCTAACATTGAGATTGAGGTGTGTCAACCATTCCCAACGCACTTTGCGAAATATCTAATAGATTTGTAGGTTCTCGAGAGCTTGCAAGCTGCCCTACGTTAGATGTGTTTATTAGCGCAGTGTCAGTGTGTACATTATAGAGCTTAAAATGCCAATCGTGCAATTTTGCTAAATCTCAGTCGTGCTTGCCGTACCAAGAATGCTGAACAGCCGGAAGACAGCTTAGGGCTGTACCAATCTCCTGCTGCTTAACGGGTTGTCACTGTGAAGCGACAGGTCGACATTCAGTGTCGTTGAGGTCGAACAACTTCACCTATCCTAAACATTCCTATCGTTTCAGCTTTTGGTTACTACATCCTTCTCGTCTTTGCTTCTCTCCTCCTCCTCCTTTCTCTGCCTATCATGCCTTCCGACGTCCCAAAACCTGGTAGTGTATCGGCGCTTCGACAGGCTTTTAACAATCGCGAACAACAAGCACAGAGTGAAGCGCAGAAGCCTGCCACTTTTCGCTCGCGATCGCTCCCCGCCGCACCTAGATTACCGGCCCAAACAAGAATAGCAGCACCTGCACGACAGACTCCTTCACCACCGCCGGGTCAACTCGCTGAAGCGATACATGGAACAAAGAACTTCATTGCATCTCTTCGTTCAGCAACTCCTGGGAAAACTCAGGCCCCTCATCCAGTATCCGCTTCAACATCAACGCCCGCCACGCCTCGACCGCTCACCCCTTCAGACGTCACAATCCAAGGATTTGGCCGCAGAGAAACCGAGAATTTTGAATGGCCTGCGGGACCAAGAACGGACTACGCTTACGAACATCATGGACATCACAAGATACCATCTTCCGATACGTCAACTCCGCCACCACTGCCAGCGAATCCCAGTCCCAGGCTCCGTCCAGTCAGGGATACGCAGGTATCTCTTGTCAATGGAAAGCCACCGAGCAGGCTGAAGAAACTCAGCGAAGCAGACTTGAACAGCCCACTAGCTAAGTTTCGCCGTACGAACACCAAGAACATTAAAGCTGCAACTGCTCCGCCCACAGCAGTTCCTCCGACGTCCATCCACGCCGACAAAGTTGTGGTTCCTGTCCCAAGCCCGTTGTCTGGACCATTGAGCGTTCCAGCACCGCAAAGGCAGGTTCACGACCGGATCGCTATTATTGAGGCTGTCGCCCACGAAAGTGTCTTAAACACCCCAGAGTTGGCTCATCAGTCTATCACACCATTCTTTTCTCCGTCCGATCACGCGAATCATGTTCCTGGAGCCTTCACAGATTTCGATGCTTCATATTTTCCCAAGCAGCCTGCATCGCCTGCACAGAGCCAACAGACGGCGCAGAATGTGCCCAGCATCGTGACTGCTGTTCCTGCAACAACAGTATCAGGATCGGCATCGAGTCCTGTAGAAGTCACAACGCCACTTCTACTTCACGTCGTTGTGCCGTATTACGAATGTCCTAGTCCTGTAGACGACCATATGCATGACAAAGAGGAGGATGATCTTACTCGAGTTGAACAGGTACTTGACAACATAGTCCGCGAGCATCGGGCTGCACTCGAAGAAATCATTGGACGACTAGGAAAAGAACTACGTGGTATGAAACATCAGTATGATGAGGCTGAGGCAGATATCCCTGAACCTATAAAGAAGCATTTGGAACCGTTCCCTGCCATGCCTGAGGTCAACAAAGTTCCTGAGGACGAGATGAAGGTCGAGCGTCACGATAGTGTCCATGAACATCACATTCCTGAACCACATCGATCAATTGCCACTCTGGCGCCAAAGATCAATGAACAGACGGCTATCCTGGTTGCCCTCATGCGACAGATAAAGGAAGTGGCTAGTGTTTGGTCCGTAGACCCTGAGCAGGTTGAGTGCCAACCTGTCCCTAACTCGCATAACCCAAACATGGAAGCTGTGACAATAAGCTGACTTTGAATTCCCTAGATACAAGCAGTGACGGATTACCCTACAATGCATCGCTCAGCAAGGACTTTGACGAGGTACGCAAGTGATTCTCCTCGTCCTCTTAAGTGGTATCGGAAGAAGAAATTACGCTTTGTAGACGAGGTAGACACCTGGGAAGGGTGGGATGAAGGCTATGGTGTGCAGTGGGGATTTGATGGGCATGGTGGCTGGATTGAAGGGGTGACTGATGCACGTCTGCTTGATATCTCGAAGAAGATCCTCTGGTTACTTGATCAGTGCGGAGAGCTATTGGTAGGCATCGATGTGGACACCCCGGGAGCTTCGATAGTACGAGAGCAATTCTGCAAGGCCAATGTCCATCAAGTAGAGGAAGATGATATATTAGATGTCATCGAGCTCTATACTTGACATTGAGGGACATCTTCATCCTCGCCTTGTCCACCGAATATCCGTAGCATCATGAGAGCCTGAGATTATTGTTGACAAAGCCCATCGAGATCTGGAACTCCATCAACCCCTCCTGACACCTGCTGTCGATAAACTGTGGGGTATCGTGAATGACATCGTCAAAACATCCCGCTTGGCACGTCTCCTTCAACTCACAATCTCCCAACCTCAAACTTGCTCAACTTGCTCTCATCGTGAATCATAATGGACGAGATTGCCCCCGAATACGACGTGATTGTCTGCGGTACAGGTTAGTAGCGCCTGATCGCCACGTTCTCGATATGTCTGATACTGAAACAACATGCCCCGCTAGGCCTGACCGAATGTGTTCTTTCTGGGTTCGTCTGAGAGGAGGTCTTTTACGATGTACAGGAGCTAATGTGATGAAGTGTCCTGAGTGTTCAGGGACAGAAGGTCCTGCATATTGACAGGAATGACCACTATGGAGGGTAAGTCAGGCTGCTCCACGTTCGTGTTTGAGTGTAGCTAACGTATTACAGTGAATCTGCCTCTGTAAACCTGGAATACGTATGCACCCACCCTCCCCACGCCGTGAACCGCACAAACTGACTCCCCGAAGCTCTTCAAGAAATATGGCAACTACAATCAAGGCGAGGAGCCATGGAAGAAGTACGGCCGACCAAACGATTGGAACATCGATCTTGTGCCTAAGCTCCTAATGGCAAACGGCGAGCTCACCAACATCCTTGTTTCAACCGATGTCACACGTTACCTGGAATTCCGACAGATTGCAGGCAGCTACGTTCAAGTCGGCGCAAGTTCAAGAGCAACAGTGGCGAAGGTCCCCTCAGATGCAAGTGAAGCTCTACGATCGCCGCTGATGGGCTTGTTTGAGAAGCGAAGAGCAAAGAAGTTCATGGAGTGGGTCGCTGCGTTCAACGAGAGAGACCCTACGACATTCAATGGTATACAGCTTTTTGCGCAACAAGGAAGACACAAGCTAATCGGCTTCAGGCATGAGCATCGGTACCTCCACAATGAAAGAAGTCTACGACAAGTTTGGTCTCGAGGGACCAACTCGTGACTTGATCGGTCACTCCATGGCACTCTACACCACAGACGAATATCTCACGACTCGAGGCATGGCTATCGATGCTGTGAAGCGTATCCGTCTTTATGCCAACTCCATGGCTCGCTACGGAAAGTCGCCCTACATCTATCCTCTATACGGCCTCGGCGAGCTTCCTCAAGGTTTCGCGCGTCTTTCTGCCATTTACGGCGGTACATACATGCTCAACACCGACATTGACGAAGTGCTATACGATGACAAGAAGAAGGTATCTGGCATCAAGGCAACGATGCATGAACGTGGAGATGAGGACAAGAGCTTGAAGTTTGAGACCAAAGCAAAGAAGATTATCGCAGATCCCAGCTACTTCTCGAAGAAAGTTCAAGTAACAGGTCACATACTAAAGGCAATCTGTATCTTGAACCACCCAATCGCAAACACCGACAACAGCGACTCATTGCAGCTCATTATCCCACAATCTCAGATCGGACGAAAGAATGGTATGTAGTGTACCGAAAACATCCAATTCAAGCGTCACTACTAACATGTAACAGACGTCTATATCGCCGTAGTATCTTCCGCTCACAACGTATGTCCCAAGGGTTACTACATCGCCATCGTCTCCACACTCTCCGAAACCAAATCCAACCACCATCTCGAGCTCGCTGCAGGTTTCGAGCGCCTAGGCAAGATTGAAGAGCGCTTCATGGGCCCACCAATTCCCATCTACGAGCCGTTGGAGAGCGGCAACCATGATGGAATCTACATTAGCAGGAGCTATGATGCTTCGAGTCACTTCGAGACAACGACGGATGACGTGAGGGATCTGTATAGGAGGGTTGAGGGTAAGGAGATGGAAATTGATATGAAGAAGGCGGAGCAATTGGAGATTGAGCAGCAATGATTTGGTGGGAATGGATCTCTTGGGGATTGAGATAAAGTGGGTGTGGCATGATGTCATGGAGGTTATCAATGGATTGTATGTTTGACGTTCCCTGCCTTCCCTGCCATGCTTACATGTTTGGGTGTCGTGAAGCACAATTTCTGCTATACTCAAGTTGTGGTTATAAGCGTTGTTACCGTGCAGGACGGAGTCGCACGCTGTACTACCAACGTCTTCGCCCACCCGTCATCTTTCTTCAGTTGGTGACGACCTGCTCAGGATATGACCTATATGAAACCTCCAATAGTCTTGTCCATGGCAAGGTAACCGGGTTCAACTTATTTGACATCGAGCATTATCTTGCACGATGCCGCGAGGCATATCTCCTGCGCTGGTCCAATCTCTTATAGTACCTGCTCATACCTTCACCTCCTCACTACTCGTCCTACCTGAAAATCTCGGCTTAGGCTCATACGCCGGGCCTTCCCCAGTCAAATCCACAGTCTTATCGTTCACTGCCAATTTCCGTGCATGTTCCCATGCATACCATCGTTCCGTCAATGCGTGCTTGATCGCTTGTTGTGTTTTCCGCACCTATACCGCCATATCATCAGCTCGAATGTCATGTTTTCGTGAGATTGGAGGCGTCACGAACCGTCGTATCCCTGTTCTCGGCCTCGAATTGTCCATAGCCTGCCTTCAGCCTCTCCCTCTCCTTATTTGACGTGGCGATTCGATTTCGCTCTTTTGCACACACCCACCAGAGACTGTGGAGGTCTTCCCAGGATTTCTGGCGTAATTCTTCGACCGTCCATGCTCGTCCTGTATCAAATCATCAATACTGCCATACTATTGTTGCGCTTGGAACACAGCTTTGCCAACATACCATGAGCATACTCCTCCTCCGGCGTCGCCAATGCCTTCTTTTCCGGTCCAAAGAACCCCCATAACCCATGATTTGGATCGACAGCCTGAGGTGTCTTTTTCGTCCTGTCGAGTTGTGGTTCTGGCAGAGGGTATTTTGACATGGATACTGGTTGTCGGAGACCTGTGCCTCGGAGAGCGGAGACGCCGCGGTTGGGGTTGCGGTCGCGGGGGTAGTTGTGGCATGGGGTGGTTGAGAAGGCGGAGGAGGGTGTTCGGTGTGGGTGGAGGAGGTTGGGGCTGGGGGCGAGGCAGGAGGAGATGGTGGAGGGGCAGCGGAGGGAGAGGGGTCTGGTGAGTGATCTTGCTGCCATAGTGAGTGGGTGTAATGCCGTGTTTGTTGCTAGTGTTGAATGCTGCTGTGTAAGCTAGTCGATGTCAATGTCGTTGACATTTCTCTGGTAGGGCTGAGCACGTGACGATCTGATCGCCCGTTCTTAACTCCGGCGCATGTCAACAAACAAACTCCTGTCTTGCGCCAGCCTTTGTACATTGCGCAGCACGATTATCGAGGTCTCATAGGCAAGATGAGGGTCATCGAAGTCATTATTGATGTAGGAGACGTGATTGCCACTTTTTGCACGCCCTTTACTGAAAATATGGCAGGGCTTCAAGTCGTACGCAGTACGGACGGTCATCTCAGGGTGGTGAGTACTGTACATTCTACTAGCGCCATCAATATACTGACCACTTGTGCAGGGACGACAGTTTCAATTCCATCACCGGGCTGAATGGTAGTGGAAAGTCCAATATCCTTGACGCAATATGTTTCGTTCTCGGCATCACGAATATGAGCACAGTGCGACCACAAAACCTTCAGGTTTGTCGCATTGAAGAGGATCATAGACAGCAAGTTGACACAACAGTAGGATCTCATCTACAAACGCGGCCAAGCTGGTGTAACGAAAGCCAGCGTCACAATCGTTTTCGACAATCGCGACAAGAAGAAGAGCCCCATTGGCTTCGAAGAATATGCAGAAATATCAGTCACACGCCAAATCGTACTTGGCGGAACAAGCAAATATCTCATCAATGGCCATCGCGCGCAGCAGCAAACTGTGCAGAATCTATTCCAATCAGTCCAGCTCAACATCAACAACCCCAACTTCCTGATCATGCAAGGTCGGATTACAAAGGTCTTGAACATGAAGCCGCAAGAGATATTGGCAATGATCGAGGAGGCAGCAGGTACCCGCATGTTTGAGGATAGGAAGGACAAGGCGAACAAGACGATGGCGAAGAAGGAGCTGAAAGTGCAGGAAATCACTGAACTGCTGAAGGATGAGATTGATCCTAAACTGGAGAAGTTGAGGCAGGAGAAGCGCGCGTTTATGGACTTTCAACAGACACAGAATGATATGGAGAGGATGACGAAGCTTGTGGTTGCTTATGATTATGTCAAGAATAAAGAGCGAGCGAATCAGGCTGCTGGTGATCATGATGCTAAAGCTCAGCGTATCAGTAGCATTGAGGAATCTGCTAAAAAGCTCAAACATGAGATTGCGTATATCCAGGAAGAGGTGAAGAAGGTGCAGATGCAGCGTGATAAGGAACTCCGCAAAGGAGGCAAATTTCAGGCTCTGGAGGACGAGGTCAGGAAGCAATCTCATGAGGTTGTGCGGCTGAATACGGTTATTGACTTGAAGAAAAGCAGCATGGACGAAGAGGCTGCGAAGCGAGAAGCACTCGTCAAGAGCGTGACTGAGCTAGAGGCACAGTTACGGCAAAAGACACAGCTCTTTGAGAAAGTGCAGCAGAAATACGACAAGGCCAACACAAACCTCACAGAGCAGAGTGATGAAGTCAACCAGAAAGAGGAACTGCTCCAAACTTTACTTACAGGTGTAGCATCAAAAGAAGGCCAGGAAAGTGGATATCAAGGACAACTCCAGCAGGCAAAGGCTCGTCTTACTGCCGCATCCACTGAACGGGAGCAAGCAAAGCTCAAAATTTCTCATCTCGAAAAGCGAATCAAGGAGGAAGAACCTAGAGCAAAGAAGGCCAAGGAGCAGAATTCAGGCCTTTTAAAAGATCTAGAGACACTGAAAACTCAAGCTGGTAAATTGGAAGCTCAAATAATCAAGCTTGGATACGAGCCTGGAAAGGACGAGGAAAGACATCAAGAGGAGCGCCAGCTACAGGATAAGATTAGGACTTTGCAGAATGAAGCTGATGCTTTGAAGCGCAAAGTGTCGAATATTGACTTCAGCTACAGCGATCCATCTCCTAATTTTGAACGCTCAAAGGTCAAAGGACTCGTCGCGCAACTGTTTACGCTCGATGAGAAGTTTTCTCAGGCAGGCACAGCACTCGAAATCTGTGCCGGGGGAAGACTATACAATGTGGTTGTCGATACAGCTGAGACTGGTTCTCAACTACTTCAAAATGGCAAGCTCAAAAAGAGAGTCACTATCATTCCACTCAACAAGATCTCTGCATTACGTGCGTCGGCCGAGAAGATCGGTGCAGCACAGTCATTAGCACCTGGAAAGGTCAATCTCGCCTTGTCCTTGGTTGGCTATGACCATGAAGTGACCGCTGCCATGGAGTATGTCTTTGGCACTACACTAATATGTGCTGATGCAGAAACTGCGAAAAAGGTGACCTTCGATCCTGCAGTCAGAATGAAGAGTGTTACCTTGGAAGGCGACGTTTACGACCCTGCAGGTACACTATCAGGTGGTAGTGCTCCACAATCTAGTGGTGTTCTGCTCATTCTAGGAAAATTGAATGAGATCAATAAGGAGCTGGAGCGCAGTGTTGATGCTCTTGCTCAACTACAAGCGGTTGTGGCTAGAGAGAAGAAGACGATGGATGCTGCGAAGAAGGTGAAACAGGAACTTGACCTCAAAACACACGAGATTACTTTGACAGAAGACCAGATCAAGAGTAATTCTGCATCAAGTGTAAGACTAGGCAGTACATCATTTTATAACTACTGGACACTGACAGACTTCAGATTATCAACGCCGTCGAAGAGATGGGAGCGTCAATTGCAGAAGCAAAGACGACGATCGAAGAAGCAAAAGCACGACAAGATGAAGCTGCATCGGATGTTAAGAAGATCGAAAAGGATATGAGTGAGTTTAGCAACAACAAGGACAGCAAGCTAGCCGAACTACAGAAGAGCTTAGAGAAGCTTAAGAAGAGTTTGAGCAAAGATTCTGCTGAGATTAAGCCTTTTCAACAAGAAGCACGGGATACTAAGCTGGATATGGAGCAATGTGGTGGTGATTTAAGGACGGCCAAGGAGAATCTAGAAGAGTGTGATGGGACATTACAAGCACAGCAAGAAGAGATTGCTACGCTTCAAGCAGAACAAACTCAAGTCAAGGTAAAATCATCAAGCCTTTGACCACAAACTTCAGTTGACACTATTCTAGGCCGCCCACGACATGACCAAAGCCCAACTCAACGACGAACGAGCCAAGCTGACCGGCTTCGACGAAGAGCTCAAATCCCTCGACTCTGCGTCCCACCAAAAGTCATCTCAAATCTCCGACGAAGCCCTCGAAGCCCAAAAACTGACCCACCAACTGGAAAAAGCACAAAAGGACAAACAAACCTCGCTCCAAATCCTGCACCAAATGGAAAAAGAACACGACTGGATCCCCGAAACCTGCTCACAATTCGGCAAACCCTCCACCCCCTACGACTTTTCCAACCAAGACATGTCCAAATGCAAAACCTCGCTCAAATCACTAACCGAGCGCTTCCAAAGCCAAAAACGTACCATCAACCCAAAAGTCATGAACATGATTGACAGCGTCGAGAAAAAGGAAGCCACGCTCAAGAACATGATGCGCACCGTGATCCGCGACAAGAAGAAGATTGAAGAAACAATCGACAGTCTGGACGAATACAAAAAAACCGCCCTCCACCGCACCTGGACTAAAGTCAACGCCGACTTCGGTAGCATCTTCAACCTCCTCCTCCCCGGCAGTTTCGCCAAACTCGACCCCGTGGACGGCAAGCAAATCTCCGACGGCCTCGAGGTCAAAGTCCAGCTCGGCAAGATCTGGAAACAAAGCCTTACGGAACTAAGCGGTGGCCAGCGCTCTCTGATCGCGTTGTCTTTGATCATGGCGCTGTTGCAGTTTAAGCCGGCGCCGATGTATATTTTGGATGAGGTTGATGCGGCGTTGGATTTGAGCCATACGCAGAATATTGGACGGCTGATTAAGGAGAGGTTTAGGGGGAGTCAGTTTATTGTGGTCAGTTTGAAGGATGGCATGTTTCAGAATGCGAATAGGATCTTTAGGACGAGGTTTAGTGAGGGGACGAGTATGTTGCAGGCGTTGACGCCGGCGGATTTGAGGTAGG